>Ga0302319_10000485_pt1 | contig 88999 bp, 80 predicted proteins | sample Bog_T0_2_FD_203319 | JGI IMG/M metagenome (GOLD analysis project Ga0302319, IMG submission 203319) | Peat permafrost microbial communities from Stordalen Mire near Abisko, Sweden - Bog_T0_2 | ecosystem: Environmental > Terrestrial > Soil > Wetlands > Peat | place: Sweden: Abisko, Stordalen Mire... | reverse complement strand
CGAACCAGCGACCAAGTGATTAACAGTCACCTGCTCTGCCACTGAGCTACCGGGCAATCTCTTGAGCGCCCCTTAAGGCGCTGGAAGGGTTCTAGTACGGACGGCCGAGGTCCGCGGGCAAGAATAAATTGGTGCCGCCCAGCCACCTACTTCTGGACGAACCTCACGCAGAGCGGTTCCGGAACCGCGATGGTCTGGGTGAGGGCCAGTCGTCCTGTATCGGCATCAATCCGGTAAACCGAAGCGTTGTTTGCCACCAGATTCGCGCACACCAGCCACCTGCCCGTTGGGTCCATCGCGTAATTCCTGGGTACCCTGACCCCATCGGTCATGCGCTGCACAAAAGACAAGGCCCCGGTCGATCCTTCGAACTTGAGAACGACCAGGCTGTTGTCGCCCCGGTTGGACCCGTAGACGAATCGGCCGTCTCTGCTGACCACGACCTCGGCCGCTGTGTTCGTGCTGCCATTGTAATCCGCGCGAAGGATCGGAATCGTCTGATAAGGGGCCAGTACGCCCCGCTCGCCGTCCCAGGTGAACGCCGTGATCGAGGCGCCCATCTCGTTGATCACAAAGGCGTGCCTGCCGTCCGGGTGGAATGCGAAGTGGCGCGGGCCTTCCCCGGGTGCAACGCGGGCGAAGGGCGGGTTGTTGGGCGTCAGGGTGGCGGAAGCGGCGTCAAGCCGGTAGACATAGACCCGGTCAAGGCCCAGGTCGGCAACGATCGCAAAGCGGCCGGAGGGGTCCGCGTTTATGGAGTGTGGATGGGCCGATTCCTGGCGGCTCTTGTCGGGGCCTGAACCGGAATGGCGTACCAGGCACGTGCGGGGCCCGGCTGTGAAGTCCGGGAGCACGGGGAAAACCTCGACATAGTGCGCGTCGTAATTGGCGGTCAGGATGCACCTTCCCGAGGGGTCCACGCTGATGTGGCACGCCTCGGATCCGTCGACGACGCGCTCCCCGACGTTCGAGAGGAACCCGGTCTGAATGTCGATGGCATAGGTCTCGATCGCCTCGGTGGGGCGGTGGCCCTCCTTCGCAACCTCGGCCAGCGAGTAGAGGTGCCTGTGGTCGGGCGAGAGCGCCACGAATACCGAGTTGGACTTGTCGGTGGCGCGCAGCGCCATCGAGAGCGTACCGGTCGCCTGGTTGAGCGAGGCCACGTAAAGCCCCCTGCGCGCGTCGTCGGTTGCCGACGTGCCGAAATACACCCAGCAGGAGGGCTCCTGCGCGTGCGACGCCGAAGCGAGGCTTAGGGCTGCGCCGACGCCAAGGGCCGCTAGGGTGGGGTGCATCCCCAAAAACGTTGCCCCCGCCCCGGGGCCTTGCGAGTCAAAATCCAAACGCCTTGCCTCCCTCTCGTCCTGGAGGGTAGGTTGGGGGAACATGAGGCGCGGGGCGTTCATAGGGCTTGTTCTGATGCTGTGTGTCGGGTCGATCCCCATGGCCGCAGCCGATCCCGCGGCCATCGCGTCGCTCTCGCTCAAGGATGGCCGCGTGCTCCACAATGCGAGGATCGTCTCCGATGAGGGGGCAAGCGTGGTGATCCGGTCCGACGAGGGGCTCACAAAGGTGTCGAAAGACGAGCTTCCGGCGGACGCCCTCCCCAAGGCGCCGGCAAAGCCCGCCGATGCAGCCGCGTCGGGGGACACCGGCGGAGCCATGGTCATGATGCCCTTTGACCCGGACACGGCGCCGGCCGAGCCGGTTGCGCCACCGGAGGCACGGAAGCCCTTGCCAAAGCAGGGGACTCCCTCGCCACCCCAGGCAAAGCCCACCCCCAATCCCGTATACAAGGGCTGCGCCATCACGAGCTTCCAAGTGAAGCCCTTCCAGGAGGTCCACGGCTGCGTCGAAGTCGTCGTGAGCAACGCCACCGACCAGATCGTTGTCCTTCACCCCGGGGATTTTGTGTGCGTCACCTCCAACGGGGCCCGGCACCGGGGCCGCAACCTGATCACCGACGGCTTCCCCCCGCAGCTCAAGCGCCGGGAGGTCGTTCCGCCGGGTGGCCAGGTTGATGACATCGTGACTTTTACGGATGAGGCGCTGGACAATCCCACCGTCCAGTGGGCCCGTTGAAGTTTTGGTTGATTTCCGGTCGGCCGGCCTTTCTAATCTTCCCTTTCAACTACGCCTGACCCCCGATTCCCGGGGGTCATGGGGGAACGAAACCATGAAAACTCCGCTCACACTCAAAGTCGCGACGCGCGCCCAGACCGGTCGCAGCGCCTCGCGCCGCCTTCGCAAGGTAAACCGCATTCCCGCGATCCTTTACGGGAAGCACTCGGCTCCCGAGAAGCTCTCCATCGAGGTGCCCGAGTTCACGAAACTGCTCAAGTCCGTCGCCGGCCGCTCGCTCCTGATCGAGCTGAACCGCGAGGACAAGCCCGAGAAGGCCCTCTCCTTCCTGCAGGAGATCCAGCGCGACCCGATCACGGACCGCTACCTCCACGTCGACCTCCACGAGGTCAAACCCGACGAGACCTTTGAGATCCGCGTGCCCGTCCGGGTGTCCGGCGAGTCCTTCGGCGTCAAGAACCAGAGCGGCGTGCTCGAGATCGCTTCGCACATGCTGCGGGTGCGCTGCCTGCCGAGCGACCTGCCCGAGGCGATCGAGATCGACGTTACGCCTCTGAAGGTCGGAGAGACCGTCAAGGTCGGCGAGCTCAAGCCCGTCAAGGGCGTCACATTCCTCGACGACAAGGGCCAGCCCGTCGTCGCGTGCGTCGAGCCGGTCGCCGAGGTTGTCGTGGAGACTGTTGCCGCCGCGCCCGTCGAGGGTGCCGAGGCCGCCCCCGCAGCCGATGGCGCCGCCGCGGCCCCCGCCGCGGACGGCAAGGCCGCCCCCGGCGACGGCAAGGGAGCCCCCGCGGGCGACAAGAAGGCCCCGGCCCCCGCGGCCGGTGGCGCCAAGCCCGCCGCTCCTGCCGCGGGCGCCAAGCCCGCTGCCGGCGCCAAACCGGCCGCCCCCGCCAAGAAGTAGTCTTTCCGTTAGAGCCAGCGACACGGGTCTCCGGCCGTTCTTTGAGTCATGTCCATCTCGCTCGTCGCCGGCCTGGGAAACCCGGGCCGCGAATATGAGCTCTCGCGCCACAACCTGGGGTGGGTCGTCGTCGACGCATATGCGTCGAAGCGCGGCCTCTCCTGGAGGAATGCGCCCGAATTCGATTCGGTCGTGGCGAGGGAAGACCTGGGTGCGGGCCGGACCCTCTGGTTCGTCAAGCCCCAGACCTTCATGAATGAAAGCGGCCGGGCGATTGCCGCCTTGGCGCGCTACCACAGGATTGACCCCGAGGCGGTTGCCGCGGTCTACGACGACCTGACGATCGACCTGGGTCTCGTGAAGGTTTCGGTGACCGGCAGCGATGCCGGCCACAACGGCGTCGCCAGCCTTCTCGAGCACCTCGGCACGGGATTCTCCCGGCTAAGGCTCGGGATCGGCCCGAGGACCCCCCCGGAGATGGACCTCAAGGACTTCGTACTCGCACGCTTCACACAAGAACAACTCACCCTAATCCAACAAAAGACAGACACCTACGTCAAAGGCCTGGAACTGCTTCTCGCGAGCGGCGCCGACCGGGCGATGAACCAGTTGAACAGAAGAGACATTCCATGAGCAAACCGACCAAACGAAACTACCGCGCCACCTTCATCCTTGATAACCGCGGCAAGCAGGAGACCGTCGACCAGATCGTCGACGGCGTAAAAAAGGAGATCCTTGCGATCGAGGGCGACGTCACGGCCGTCGACAACATCGGCAAGAAGGACTTCGCGCGCGTGACCGACCGCAAGCTTACGGGAGCCGCCTACGTCCACATCAACTTCAGCGCCCCGCCGCAGGGCCCGGCGCAGCTGCGCGAGCGCCTCCGCCTGAACGGCAGCGTCTACCGCACGTTTGTCCAGGAGGTCTAACTCCCATGGCAAACTTCAACAAGGTCTACCTGATGGGCAACCTGACGCGCGACCCCGAGATGCGGGTCACGCCGAAGGGGACCGCCATCTGCCAGTTCGGATTGGCGATCAGCCGCTCCTGGAAGGACGAAAGCGGGCAAACCCGCGAGGAGACCGCGTTCGTCGACATCGAGGCCTGGGGAAAGCAGGGCGAGGTGATCTCAAAGTACTGCACCAAGGGCCGGCCGCTCTTCGTCGAGGGGCGCCTCAAGTTCGACCAGTGGGAAGACAAGACGAGCGGCCAGAAGCGCAGCAAGCTGAAGGTCGTCCTCGAGAATTTCCAGTTCATCGGCAACCGGGCCGACGGCGGCCAGGGCGGACCCGGCGCCAGCGCGGGTGAGCCCTCCGAGATGACACCGGGTGATGCCCCGCCTGCATCCAGAAGCCCCGCAAAGGGGCCTGCGGTCTCGAAAGACACCGTCGATGAGGACGTGCCGTTCTAAAATTACCTATCTGGAAGTGTAAAGATAGGGAGCGGGAGACAATTGCAGTAAAGATGTCTTGGCCGGCTCCGAGGACAGGAGCCATAAGGCTTGCCGCAGGAGCCGGCCCGAATGGGGGCGGATCGCCTATGGCGCACTGGGTTTCGGCGCCGTTAGATGGCCTACGCGGGCCGATCCTAGTGCCCGAAGAGTGTGGCCGCCTTTAGGTGGGTGGCACCGGTATCGGGCAAAATTCCTAACTCAATGACGGTCGTAGCATGTCCAACACCATTTAGTAATAACGCATCCCATAATAAAGGTAATGATAGATGCATAAATTACTTTACAAAAGCGAAACACAGTCGAATAAAAGAGCAATGCGTGGAGGTGCTTATTTTGTTCATCGGTGCGTGTTCGCTGCCGGCGAGAGATTCCCCGTGCTCATGGGAAGGGAGGGGTTTCCTGTATCGCTTCCAACACGATTCATAATCGACCGGGTCCGTGATCGACGCCAGGCGAACACCATCGAGGCCAAAGTAAGGGCAATCGGATTTCTTTACCAATGGGCGGCGTCGATCGATACACCGGTCGATTTGGAATCCCGGCTTCGGGCGGATCGACCATTTACGCGTTCGGAAGTGACCTCCTTCTGCCGTTTCCTAAGGGCATACCGCGTTCACGATGTCATACCCTTTGAATGGAAGGCGGTCCGCCCGGCAGAAAAAACCGGTGTCTTGGGCAACAACACATTCAACATCTACCTTGCGAACGTAGTTGAATTTGTAATTTGGGCTGCCGAAACCCAAAGCTCTCCGTCGCTGGGGCAGAATGAGGCGAGGAAGCTGCAGCGACTGTTTGAGTCGGAGAAATTGTCCGCGACGCCCCCGCGGAAGCTCTTTGGGCTCGATGCGGGCCAGCAGAAGGAACTCCTTCGCATCGTTCATCCGGACGCCAGTGATAACCCCTTCAACATGCCGGTGCGCCAGCGCAATCACTTGATCGTCCAAATCCTTCTGGAAACGGGCATCCGCCGCGGTGAACTCTGCAAGTTGCGAGTGGAGGATGTGCAAACCAAGGGCGACGCAGATGCCTTCATCGAGGTGGTACGGCGACCAGATGACCGGTGGGACCCCAGACAAAATGAACCAGCGGTCAAGACACGGGGACGACGAATCCCAATATCGAATGAATTGAAGGGCCTCGTGCTTGGCTATTTGCAACGATTTCGGGGCCGGGTGAAACATCCCTATCTCTTCACTGACCCCTCTACGGGCGAGCCGATTGGTTCTTTGGTGTTGAACAAGATCACAGCCCAAATCCAAAAACGTTGCCAAGCTATGGAAGAGGCGAAATTAACCCCTCACGCGCTGCGTCGGACATTTAACGGCAATGTTTGGGAGCGCTCGAAGCTTCTCGGTTGGGATGAAGGTAAGATAAAACGAATCACCAATTACCTCAATGGTTGGACCGAAACGAGTCAGCAGTCTGCAATTTATCAGCGAAAGCAAATCGAACAGGACGCTTTCGATCTGCTGACGGTTATCCAAGCGCAGGCGTCTGCAAAGGGACACCTATGAGCCTCGAAGCTTTGGAATTCTTCCCTGAGGACGATCTCCTCGCGGTGCCTCCTTTTGAGACAGATCGATACGGGAATCGCGTAGATACTTGTGGTGAGCGATGGCAGATTTTTGATCCTGCGGGGCCGGGGCTGATGGACTGGCGCCTTCTGCCCGACGGAACCATCAAGCATGCTTTGAAACTTTGGACGTGCTTTTCCATTCGATCAAACTCTCCGAGGGAGGCCCACAATCAATTCCGCGAAATCCGCCTCGTAATCACATCATTGAGCCCGTGTCCCACGGAAGTGGATGAACTCAATGTCACCTGGTGGAAGTCGGTGCGCCAGGAACTAAGGCAGCGGGATTCGGAATATCGGTTACATAGAGCGCGACGTTGGTATCTCTGGATGGCGGACCTAGAGCTTCCAGGAGTCGACCCGGAAACGGCCCTAGAAATAGAGCAGTGGACGATTCCGGGAAATGTGAAAGGCGAGGCCGTCGAATCAAAAGACAGGGACTCAGGGCCGCTTAATGACCGTCAGTTCGCAGCCCTTATCCAAATGCTTCGGCGGGAACAGCCGCCGACGCTGGGACAGGCGGCAACCATGCTGTGCGTCGATTTGGGCCCAAATCCTAAGGCGTTGTGTTTGCTGGAGGAACGCGACTTCCATTCGTTTTCGGACCCGACCATGCCAGAGAAGAAGGTTTATCAACTAGATGTTCCGCGCATCAAGAAGAGATTGGACCGGCGCGAGACTAAGCGTCGAAGAATCGATTCGGTCACTGGCGCCGTTTTGGAGAAAATCATTTTGTCCAACCAATCCATACATGGAGGCCCTGACCCTAAGCGTCCGATCCTGTGCCGTGACTCTCTGCGGAAAAGTCGTCTAGGGACACCTGAACTTCGTCGGTACGCCTTGCACCAAACCGCCTCCGAGATCCAGGTTCTCGTCCAGAAATATGGAAGAGAAAACGACCTAAGGGCACCTGGTGGAGGTGATTCATCGTTTTCGATCTACCCACGCCGATTGAGATATACTTTTGCGTGTCGACTGGCTGCTCAGGGGGCGCCTCCGAAGCTGATTGCTGAATTGCTGGACCATTCTGATTTGCAGCACGTCATGGTCTACGTGGAGACGGCTGGGAAGTTGGTCGGGCGTCTCTCCGCGGCGCTCGATGCTCAAATGCGCCCTATCGTGGACATGTTTATGGGGCGGATCATTAATGCAGACTCCGATGCCGTACCAAATGACCCTAAAGCCCAGATCCCAGGCAAGTCATTTGAAGGCCGCCAGCTGGGCGGGATTGGCGTCTGCGGGAGTGGGAGCCTTTGCAAGTTGATGCCGCCACTGACGTGTTATGTATGTGAGCACTTCCAGCCGAAACAGACTGCTCCCCACAGCCAGATGCTTGAGGCGGCCCACCAACTCCGGAAGGTCTATGCCGCCAAAGACAATGCGAGTAACTCGGGCCTTGAATTGGTAGACAAAGTAATCGCGCACATCCAAGGGGTCATCGAAGCGACCGCTCACTTGGAGAACGTTGGTGGAACGCGGCTATAACAACTGCCCACTATTAGCAACGCTCGGCAGAACGGAAATGTCCAAACACCAAGTTAAAGTCCTTAGGGTTTTTTCCTCGGACGCTAACGGATCGCCCGATGAACGCCTCAGGCAATTCATCGAGAAAGCCAAACGTTCGTCCTCTTTGAAGGGGGTCGATTGGGAGTCACATACTTGGAACGTCGATCCTGGTGATGTTTCCGCCCAGCGCAGGCGATCGCATAAGCCAATGCTGACAACTATTTATTTCACGAACCGAGAATCATCCACCGGGAAGAACTCTGGGAGAAAATCCCTCAAAAGCCCAATGGCCGAACCGTATGTCTCCTTTGCAAAGGCGGAGATCCGCATGTACGCAGAGGCGTCCGCTGTATCGCTGAGTGTTCTTGGGAAACGAGTCGCGGCGCATCGAATGCTTGAGTCTGTGCTTCGCCGGACCGGTCTCCCGGTAAGCCCGATCGAGCTTTCTCTCCAACACTTCCATCTTGCCGAGGAGGCGATCAGTCAGGAGTTCATTGGCAGCAATCGCTATCGCTTGGCGAATGTCTTGCAGGCCGTAAGCCGAGTAATTGATACGTACGGCATTGGCCGTGCGCGGATCGGCTACACAAACCGCATCTCCCGCCCCCTTGATGGTGATGAATTGAGCGAAGAGGGCCAACGTATAGGCGCGGACAAGATGATCTCGCCGGAGGCGCTAAACCGCCTCGCAGAAATCTCAGCCAACCCCCCGGATGACGAGACCCGTCTTATCATTCGGATTGTGGATTTGATGGTTCTTGGGGGCTTCAGAATCGGCGAGGCCCTGACGCTGCCATTGGATTGTTGGGTGGAGAATCGGGAATCCGCCGCAGTGAATCCGGCGACCGGGGAAAAGATGATTCCGTGCGGCATCGTGTATGCGGCCGAGAAAGTACGGGACTATCGGACTAAATGGCTACCTCCCGCGGGAGTGGAGATGGCCCGGCGAGCGATTGACGATTTGACGCGCCTTTGCGCCCCAGCCCGAGTCGTGGCAGACTGGATGGAGAAGAATCCTGGCCGACTTATGCCATTTGGGCACCTTTCCCCGGACGATTCGTTCACTGGACCGGAGGCTTCTGCGCTACTCGGAATCTCGGATGGAAACCTTCGCGGGCGGATTCCCGTTCGCCAAGGGACCGGAGGTAGCAAAAGCCCAATTTTGTACCGAGTAGGCGACGTTGAGGCTAACTATCTTAGACGCGGGGGACCTGTTGACGTCCTCGTGATGCCCAGCGGCCGGCGGCAAGCGCTCTCCGAGTCTCTGGTGGTCGGGTTTGTAAATCAATTCCACAGCAAGAAAGGAACGTTATCGTGGCTTCCACGCCCATTGACGGTTGGGGTGTTTCAGGACGCGCTATCGCCCTCAGAATCGAGGGCTGTGTTTATCAAGGGGCTTTTGGATGAACGTCATAGGGTAAAGACCCATTCTGTTCGCCATTGGCTTAACACGATTGCCGACAACGGAGGGCTATCAGATGTCGATCTGGCAAAATGGATGGGGAGAAAGGACATAAGCCAGAACGCGGTTTACAAACACGGCACGCTCGTACAGCGAACCAACGCGGCGAAAGACTTGATCCTGTTGGGCCAGACACACGGTCGTGTGGCAAGAATAGCTGCTCAGGTTCCCGTCGATGAGCGGAAGGTCTTTTTGGATGGGACGATTGAAGCAGTCCACAACACCAGTCTTGGGCTATGCCTTCATAATTTTGCGGCATCACCCTGTCCAGATCACCATGAATGTCTCCGTGGATGCGGGGACTATTTGAGGGTAAAAGGGGATCAGGACCAGCGGAAGGCGCTGCTGGAACTCCGGGGTAAGGAGATTGCAGCCCTGGAGAGCCACCAGCGGGCTCTAACTGAAGGATTCTACGGAGCGGACAAATGGGCCGAATCTTCAAAGCAGCATCTTGCCGGTATCGAAGCCGCACTAGCGATAGACGACACGCCTCACGAGGGTCCCGACCATCACGTCGTGACGCCGGTATTTCCAAACGCACCTTCAAAACGAAAGGAACTCAAATGAGCATTAGAAAACGCCGCCTTAAGCCGCGCGGTCACCTGCGTGGAAATCGCCTTCAAGAAACGGCGCTACGAGAACTCGCGAGCACGGCTTCTTGGCATGAGAAGGAGCCCCTTACTTGGGGATCCCTTGCGACAAGGCTGGGAGTATCAAGGCAGGCTCTCGCGTCAAAGCCAGCTGTTGTCGAAGCCTTTCATCGAGCCAAGGTGGAGATCGCGGCCCTGGAGGGAAGTTCGCCCCAAGCAATAGTTCGCCGAACTCTAGACCAGCGTGTTGCGGATCTGGAGGGGCAACTCAGCGAACGGAATCGGCAGCTGAATGCGTGGATCGAGAAGTGGGTGACCATCGAATATAATTGCCGAAGGTACGGATTAAGTCCCGATAAGATTCTTGAGCCGCTGGCAAAACCCAATAGGACACTAGCGTGACAATCTGTAATGGCCGGACAGATACCATGTTCATGCGTTCGGTAGTTAATTACCTCCGTATTCTGCTGCTAATTGGCTTGGGTGCCGGACTCATGGTGCCCTATTTGACCCACGGAACTATAGGCGGCAGCGATGCGATCAAATACTCGAACGGTATCGCCGATTTCGTGACGCAGGTTCGGGCGGGTGTTTTCCCGGTGTGGATTGGGCAAACGGAGTACTCTATCTTTGGTGGGGATTTCCCGCCGAGATTTGCCCCGTTACTTCAACACGAATCGGCCCTCATCGATTTGCTCACAGGCCGAGGGTTGCCACTGTTTCGTGTGCTAAATGTTGCATTAGCTGTCAGTCTTATTGGCGGACTTATCTCGGGCTACCTTTGCTTGCGAGCAGTCATGCCCGAGAGGCCATGGACCTCGATGGCGCTTGCGATTCTCTATGGCAGCTGTCCCGGAGTGGTTGGCCTTGTCTACTCTCAAGACCTTTACATGTCATTCTCAACGTTGCCATTCCTGCCGCTGGTATTCTTGGGAATTGTGCGTTCGTTCGAGCTAGATGATGTAATATCAAGACTCTTTATGGCTGGTGGGCTGGCGGGGGCATGGCTTGCGCACCCGCCGATAGCTATGTGGATCGGATTTATCGCTGTGGCGACGCAGTGTGTCAGGATCTATCAGCTGGGTTACAACACGAGGGCTTTCTTATTGGATCTCATTGCTGCCGGCATTTTCTTCATTTTGGCGGGGTATTCGTTCATAGCGGCTCAAAGCGTAGCTGCTCAGTGGTGGATGCCGACGGTAAATGTTAACGATTTGTTGTTTCAGATTAGACAAGCGTTTCCCGGGAATTGGCTTCCGTTGCCAAGAGATGTCCCCCTTGAGAATCTACAAATCGGCTACGGCCTTACGGTGATCTTCGCGTTTACGGCGGCTTCGCTCTTTTTCTGGCGTCGCCAACCCCTTCAAGTGACGTTCACCGCGATTCCCGCAATCCTATTGGCGCTGGTGACTCCCATTCCATTTCTCACCGGGGCGCTTTGGCATTTGGCGCCTCAGGCCGTTCTGGTGATCACGAATATCTGGCCGATCCAGAGATTGGCGTTATTGATTGCCCTAAGCACGGTTTTTGGCACAGCGCTCCTAATTCGCCGACAGAGTGGCCCACAGCATGTTTGGTTCAATCGAATGATGGCCATCCTCCTATTGGGAGCGATCGTGTGGAGTGGATTTCAATCCAGTCGGTTCATAGTCAATGCCAACCGTAACGCTCCATCGCTCTCTGAATCTAAACGAATGCAGCGCACGGAGAACTTGGTGCTTTCTGCCTCGGCCTATGGTGTGCAGGCAAATCCGCCTCGCTACGCCAGCATGGGGGTAATGGATCCTGAACTGGAGCATCATTTCTTGGACAGGACGACACGTTTACTTCATAGCAGTGTCGTTGACGCGATTGAACCGGGCTTCGGCCCAGGACCGAAAGAGGGCAACAGAAGATTGATGGATGTATTCGGTGGGAAACTGAATGCAAACCCAGGCATCCTCGACATATCACCGACATTTAGACTCGAGCCGGGAAGGAAGTACCTTCTCGCACTTGAGTTCCTCAATCATGACTACACAGGTATTCTAATCATTCGAGGTCCTGAGTTTTTCAGGGAATATCGCCTTCCTCTCTCTGGTGAATCGAGAGCATTTGGTGCTGGTCCCGAAAGTTCTCATGTCATCCCTCTATGGACTACCCTAGATGTTGCCGAGGACGTGCAACTGCAATTCGTCCCAACTGACAATAGGCACACTCCTATGGAGTTTGTTCCATTCGCGCGATTCGACTTTCGTTACTACGATCGAAAGGAGCTTCCAGTTCAGTTGGAGTCATTTTTCCCCTACCTAGCCACTGTGCGCAGCGATGAACCGGTTTATCTCGAAACGCCTAGGCTTTACGTGCCAAAGTATGTAGCCACAGTGGACGGCGTGGATGTTCCGGTGAAAGTATCGCCTGATGGATACGTGCTGGTGCCGATAGGGTCTGGAATTCACAACGTGACATTGAAATACGTTCCGCCGGTTGCCCTTCGTTTATCCTATTGGATGGGGTTGGCCGGGTGGGCGGGCTTTCTCGCTGTACTTTTATTCAGAGACAAGGTCGGAACGAGCAATGCCTTCGGAGCTAGTATAAGACCGTCGTGATGCTGACATCGGTAGCTCCGAAAATATCTTACCGTCGAGGCCTGCTCGTTGCGAAACCGGGTTCGATCAAGTTAATGGTCGCCTTCGAGCTGTTGAAGCGTGTGCCGCAGGAGTGTCACTCGGCTCGGATCTTTACATATCAAATCTTTACTTATGCGCTGCTTGTAATATTAATAGTTACTGTGTGAGAATGACTAACGCATGATCGTTACACCGATCAGGCAACATAACCGTTCTAGGGCTCGTCCAACAAGAACCTAGGTCCCACGAGGGGCGCCCTTTGCTGGCGCTCCTTTTTTTGCGGCGCCTCGACGCGCGGAGCCCCGACGGTCCGCCGCCCACGCGGGCACCCTTGGCGCGGCCGGTCCGGCCCCTCCTCGGTTCGCCCAAGGAGGAGCTGCCGAAATCGGCCTGATTGCCCCGGTCCGGGCTACGGCACCTCGTAGATCTCGACCAGCGCCACACCGGTCGCGTTGTTGGCCCCGGTCACCTGTGCCGTGTAGGACCCCGGCGGGAGGGTGGCCACGATGGCACAGTCGCCGGAGCCGGCCGTGAGCTGGAACGCGCCGACCTGGGTGAAGGTCGCCGCGGTGGCTCCCGCTATGGTGGACTGCACCGGCGAGCTGCCGAGCGTCGGCGCGCTGCTCCAGCCGACATTGGTGGCGATCGCCTTGCTGTTGCTGTCGTAGAGCGTGAGCTGCGGCGCGCCCAGGACACCCGTGACGCCGAACTGGGAAAGGCCCGGCCCGTCCCCCCTGATGAGGACGGTCTCAGAACCGCTTCCGTTGACGGCAAACCCGGCGATAAGCGTCTGAGACCCTGTGCCGGCCTGGCTCCGCGCCGACAGGTTGATGAAGTGCGCCGTGGGTGTCCCCGTGTCGGCGTCGTAGACCTCGACCAGGACCACCCCGCTGTCCCCGGTGGTGGAGGAGATCTGCGCCGTGTAGGATCCCGTTCCGAGGCTTGTGAGGATCGCGGCATCCTTCGAACCCGACGGCAGCGAGAAGGCGCCGACCTGCGTGAAGACCTGGTCGAACGTGCTCGTGGAGGTCGTGGAGTTGCCCCAGCCCGAGTTGCTCGAGAGGGCAGTTGAGGCGGAATTAAAGAGCGTGAGAACCGGGTCCGCGAGGACGCCGGTGACGCTAAAGGACGCCAGGACCGGGCCGTCTCCGCGGACGAGGACGCTCTTCGAACCCGAGCCGCCGACCACAAACCCGGCGATCAGCGTCTGGGAGCCGGTGCCCGCGGTCGAGCGCACCGAAAGGTTCACCAGGTGCGTCGTCTGGCTTCCCGGCGGCGGCGTGGGGGTTGGCGTCGGGCTGGGGGTCGGGGTGGGGGTCGGCTCCCCGCTCGCGGGCGTCCCCATCCGGATCGTGCTGTTGTTCAGGTCGGTGATGTACAGGTTGCCCGAGGAGTCGACCGCGATGCCCGAGGGGTCCTGGAACTGGGCGGCGCTTCCGACCCCGTCGGCGCTTCCGTAGACCAACGGGGTGCCCGCCACGGTGCTCACGACGCCGGCCGCCGTGACCATCCTGATGGTGGAGTTGCCAAAGTCCGCGACAAAGACGTTGCCATAGGCGTCCACGGCGACCCCCTCGGGGTCGTAGAACCGGGCGGCCGACCCCGTGCCGTCCACGCTCTCGTTGAACATCGTCGTGCCCGCCGGCAATGTCCAGGGGGCTCCGGCGAGCGTGGTGACGACGCCCGCCGGCGTCACCTTGCGGATCGTCTGGTTCGAAAGGTCGGCGACGTAGATGTTTCCCGCGGAATCGATCGCCAGGCCGGCCGGCAGGTCAAAGCGTGCCGCAGCCCCGGTCCCGTCGGTGCTCCCGGGGCTCCCCGGTGTCCCGGCGAGCGTGGTGACGGTGCCGGAGGGGGTGATCTTCCGGATGGACGAGTTCACGCTGTCGGAGACGTAGATGTTGCCGGAGCCGTCGAGCACAATCCCAAAGGGATTGTTGAAGCGGGCCGCCGTCCCGCTCCCGTCGGTCGATCCCAGGTCCCCCGCGGTCCCGGCCAGGGTCGTTACGACGCCCCCCGGGGCGATCTTGCGGATTGTTTGGTTGGCCGTGTCGGCGACGTAAACGTTTCCCGCGCTGTCGACGGCGACGCCCTTGGGACTGTTGAAGCTCGCGGCGCTTCCCGTGCCGTCCGAGCTCCCGCTCGTGCCGGGCTTTCCGGCCAGGGTCGTCACGACCCCGCCCGCCGTGATCATCCGGATCGTGTCGTTGCCGGTGTCGGCGACGTAGAGGACTCCCGAGCCGCTGACCGCGATGTCCTGGGGATAGCGGAAGCGCGCGGCGCTTCCGGTGCCATCCGCGCTCGTGGCGCCGGCCGCGCCCGCGAGGGTCGTGACGGCGCCCCCCGAGGTGATCTTCCTGATCGTCGTGTTGCCGGTGTCCGCCACGTAGACGTTGTCGGACCCGTCCACGGCCACGCCGTACGGGTAGTAGAACGTCGCGGCGGTTCCCGTGCCGTCGGCGCTTCCCTGGACCTCGGTCATTCCGGCGAGCGTGGTGACGACTCCCGCAGGGGTGATCGCCCGTATCAGGTCATTGCCGGTGTCCGCGACAAAGACGTTGCCGGCGGAATCGGCGGCAATGCCAAAGGGATAGAAGAAGCGCGCACCCACGCCCGTGCCGTTGGCGCTGCCTATGGAACCGGGGTTTCCGGCGAACGTCGTGACGACGCCGCCCGGGGCGACCTTGCGTATCGCGCTGTTGTACGTGTCGGCCACGTAAAGATTGCCCGCGCCGTCGACGGCCACGCCGTAGGGCGTGTTGAAGCTGGCCGCCGCACCGGTTCCGTTGCTCTTTCCTATCGAGCCGGGTGAGCCCGCCACGGTCGACACCACCCCCGCCGGGGTGATCTTTCGGATCGTGAAATTGTTTGTGTCGGCGACGTAGACATTGCCGGAGGTGTCCACGGCGACACCCGACGGGGCGCTGAACCCTGCGGCCGAGCCCGTGCCGTCGGCCGAGCCCGTGACGCCCGGGGAGCCCGCCAGGGTGGTGACGACCCCGGCGGGGGTGATCTTGCGGATCGTGTTGTTGCCGGTGTCGGCGACATAGACGTTGCCCGACCCGTCAACGGCAAGGCTCCACGGGGCGTTGAACTGGGCCTCCTTGCCGGTGCCGTCCGCGCTTCCAATGATACCGGCTGTCCCGGCCAGGGTGGTGACGACCCCGGCGGGGGTGACCTTGCGGATCGTGTTGTTGCCGGTGTCGGCGACGTAGAGGTTGCCCGAGCTGTCCGAGGCCACGCCGTCGGGATAGTTGAAGCGCGCGGCGCTGCCGGTGCCGTCGGCGCTGCCGATCGGCACGCCGGCCAGGGTGGTGATGGCGTACGGCGTGGTGTAGATGCTTTGCGCCCACGCCCCGCAGGTGAGAAGAAGGGCGGCGGTGGTTTGGGCGCAGAGCCTCGCGATCAAGGCAAGCGACGGGAATCCGGTCAGGGGGATCGGCCTCATGGATAGGGTGGGTTGGGTGGGTCGTTCCGGCATGGGCTTGTTGAAACCCATGCGGGCCGGCTTCTGGTTTGGACTGAAAAGTGGGAACGGTCGCGGGGTGCGCGCGGGTGCCGCGCTGGGTCAGGCGTTGTACCAATAACCCCGGGGAGCCCGGAACGTTTCATCTTATTTGGGTGATTGGGGAAACGCGGAAGGGGGCACTCAAGGCGCCTTGGGCGCCGCCGTCGAACCAATCGGCAGACGAGGCAACGGATATAAACAATACTTCCTTGCGCGAGTAAACAGCTGAAACGACATGGATCCGAGGGAGGGTGTCGGCGGCGGGCCCTGTATATAACCGGGCTTGGAATGATTTGTTCCCCTATTTATTGCCCCCGGGTGGTCGCGGAGGCGGCACCGGCCTACCCTTGGCTGCAGGCCCCTGGGGCCAGTCGCGGCATGGGGGCCCAAGGCCCGCGGATCTCCGGAACAGGGGTCTTTTGGGCCAAAACGGGCCCAATTCCCGCCCATTTTGGCGTTTTGGGCCCAATCCTTCTGGGACCCCGCCTTCGCCTTCCCCACCGTAAAACCGGCATTTGGGAGGGTGGCCGCCCGCTCGGGCGGCGGGCCCTTCTTGGGGTGGGGGGAAATACTGCGTTGACACCCCTTCTCCGCTGCGGGATTTAGTTGGGTTTCCACACGAGAATACCGTCAACTTTCCAATCACCATGGCACACACCGAAGTACTCCTAGTTAAGCCCGTCGAGGGCCTCGGCGGCGAGGGCGACCAAGTCAAGGTCCGCGCCGGTTATGCCCGCAATTTCCTGCTTCCGCGCAGCGTGGCGGTGCCCGTCACCAAGGCGAACCGCAAGCAGGTCGAGGCGCTCAAGAGGCGCCGCGGCGAGCGCGAGGCCCTTGAGCTCAATGGGGCCCAGGAGCTCGCCAAGAAGCTCGAGAAGACGAGCCTGGCCTTCGCCGTCACGACGGGCGAGGGCGGCAAGATGTTCGGGGCCATCACCTCCGCGGACCTCCACGACAAGCTCGTGGCGGCCGGCTTCACGATCGAGCGCAAGCGCATCCACCTGCACACGCCGGTGAAGACCCTCGGCAAGCACACCGTCAAGGTGAAGCTCCACGAGGACGTTTCGGTCGAGCTCTCCTTTGACGTGGTTTCCGAGAATCCGATCGAGCCCTCCGCCGAGGAGAAGGCCGCCGAGGAGAAAAAGAACAGGAAGGGCGAGGCAAGGAGGTAGTCTCCCGGCCTTCCCGCCAACGATAGCCGGGTTGTCCCCACTGGGGTCCCCGGCTGAACCCCTGAATGGCCGACGAGAAGAGCACCAGCCCGCAACGCTCCGGCGCACCAGCGGCGGGCCGTGGGTTGCCGCACAGCGTAGAGGCCGAGGAGTACCTGCTTTCGTGCTGCCTGATCGACGGCGCCGACGTGGTCGCGCGCTGCCTGGAGGCGCGGATTTCGCCGGATTCCTTCTACGTCCCCGCGCACGGGATCGTGTTCGAGAAGCTCCAGGAGCTCTACACCCGCCAGGTGCCGATCGACGTCGCCGTCCTGGGCGAGGAGCTGAAGACCTCAAAGCAGCTCGAGTCCATCGGCGGGTATGCGTTCCTCACCCGGGTGAGCGGGAGCATCCCCACGACGGCACAGGCGGGATACTTCATCGAGCGCGTCCGCGAGCAGCACCTTTTGAGGGAGATCATACGCTCGGCCACCGGGGCCGTTGAGGAGTGTTTCAACTTCACGGGCGGGATCGACGAGTTCGTGGACCAGGTGGAGGCCAAGATCTTCGCGGTCACGCAGAGCCGGGTGAGCGAGGGCGCCAAGCCGATGAGCGTCCCGACGAAGGAGGCGATGAACGTCGTCCACAAGATGATGATGAAGAAGGGCGAGATGACGGGGGCCCCCTCGGGCTTCCACGACCTCGACCGCCTGACCTTCGGCTTCCAGAGGCAGGAGATGATCGTCCTGGCCGCCCGCCCCTCGATGGGCAAGACGTCGTTCGCCCTCAATATCGCGGAGGCTGCCACGCTTCCGAAGCGCGGGACCCCGTTCCCGACGCTCATATTCTCACTGGAAATGAGCGGCGCCCAGCTTGCGCTGCGCATGCTCTGTTCCCGGGCACGCGTGAAGATGCAGGCGCTCCGCGACGGCCTATTGTCAAAGAATGGCGACGAGCAGCAGCTGCTGGTGGCGGCCGCGGACGAGTTCTCGAAGGCGCCTCTCTTTATCGATGACTCAAGTAATTTGTCCATCATGCAGTTGCGAGCCAAAGCGCGACGGGTGCATGCCCGGAGCAAGCTGGGGCTGATCATCGTCGACTACCTTCAGCTGCTCAGTCCCGTCGATTCCAAGGTGCCCCGCGAGCAACAGGTGGCCGAGGCATCCCGAGGATTAAAGTCTCTTGCGAAGGAACTTGATGTCCCCGTCATTGTATTAAGTCAGCTGAACCGTTCGTCCGAAAAGGAAAACCGCGCACCCAAGCTAGCTGACCTGCGGGAATCCGGATCGATCGAACAGGATGCAGACGTGGTTCTCATGCTTGCCCGACCCAAAGATGCAGACGAAAAATTCCAAGTGGCCGCCGACTCCGCAGAGTTAATCGTTGCCAAGCAGCGAAACGGGCCAGTAGGAGAACTGCGGCTGACTTTCCTCCGCGATATCACACGATTTGAAAACTATACCCAGTAACCCTGTGATTTACAGGGTCCTACGCATTGCTTTTGCCATAGTGATCCTCGCGGGTGCCGCAGCCGGCCGTCTTGCCGCCCAGGATGCGGTGGGACAGGGAAATGACGCGTCGACGCCGGCCGCAGCCTACAAGGTGGGCACCGTTACGGTGAAGTTTGTCGGCACGGCCAACGTGAACGAGCAGGTCGTGAGGGCCAATATCCAGGTTAGGGAGGGCGGGGAACTCGACGAGACGATGCTCGATCGCGACATCCGGGCCCTCTATAAGACGGGCCTTTTCGAGTTCATCGAGATCAAGCGGGAGGCCGCCGACGCCCACACCTTCAACCTGGTCATCGAGGTGACCCCGAAATACCGGGTGCTCGCGATCAAGTACGAGGGCAACAAGGCGATTAAGACCAAGAGGCTCGAGCGGGAGGTGAAAACCACCCCCAACACGGCGCTCGACGAGCGCCAGGTGAAGGAGGACTCCGAGAAACTCAAGGAGTACTACCAGAAGGAGGGGTTCAACCAGGTGACCGTGAGCTACTCCATAGCCCGCGACCGCGGCACGGGCCTCGGGACGATCACGTTCAAGATCCGCGAGGGAAAGAAGGTGAAGATCCTGGCCGTCAATTTTGCGGGAAACGCGCACATCAAGACCAAGGCGCTTCGCAAGGTGATGGACACGAAGAAGTACTGGATGTTCTCGTGGCTTATGGACACGGGCCGGTTCAAGGATGACGAATTCCAGGACGACCTCGACAAACTCCGGGACTACTACCGCGAGCACGGCTACCTCGACGTCGAGATCCCGGAGGAGAAGGTGGTGTTCGGATACCCGAAGAGCGGCGGCTTGGTCATCACGATAGCGGTCATCGAGGGCCGGCAGTACAAGATCGGCGAGATCACGGTGACGGGCAACAAGTTGCATTCCACGATCCTCCTGAAGCGCGTGGCGAGCCTCTATGCGAAGACGGGCGCCGTGTTTGCGCCCTCCAAGATCGACAAGGCCGTGGAGCGCCTGGAGGACTACTACGGGAAGGACGGCTACCTGGAGACCCGGGTCCATGTGACCCGCAGGCCGAACCTCAGGACCAACGACATCGACCTAGAATTCAAGGTCGACGAGAGCGAGAAATACAGCATCGAGTCGATCGAGATCGACGGCAACACGAAGACAAAGAGCGTCGTCATCATCCGCGAGCTGATCCTGGGCCCCGGGGACACGTTTGACACGGTCCGCATGAAGATCAGCAAGAACCGCCTTGAGAACACGCGCTTCTTCGACGAGGTCGACATCACCCCCCAGGACACGAACATCCCGGGCCGCAAGGACATGCGGGTCTCGGTGAAGGAGGGGCGGACCGGGACCTTCACCTTCGGCGCCGGCTACAGCTCGCTCGAGCGCGCGACCGTCTTTGCGCAGATCCAGCAGACCAACTTCGACCTCTTCAACCGGCGCTCCCTCTACCAGGGCGACGGCGAAAAGTTCAGCATCAAGGTGTCGCTTGGCGAACTCTCAAACGAGGCCGTCCTCAGCTTCGAGGAGCCCTACCTTTTCGAGAGGCAGCTGGCGTTCGGCTTCAGCCTCTTCCGCGAGCAGTCCGACTACGTGAGCACCTACTACCAGGAACTGAGCGAGGGCGGGAACGTCGACCTGCGCAAGCACCTGTTCGGGCTCTTCAACGGGACGCTGACCTACCAGTACGAGACGATCAAGATCTACGACGTGAGCGCGTCGGCCTCGAACGTCATCTCGGAGTTCTCGGGCGAGCACCAGGTCTCGGACGTCTCGTTTGAGATCGTGCGCGACACCCGGGACAAGATCGTGAGCCCCACCTCCGGCAACCGAATCGACTTCACGACCACGGTTGCCGGCGGCCTCCTGGGGGGCACCGACAACTTCTACAGCATGGAGTTCAAGGGGTCGCAGAACTTCAAGGTCTTCGACACCCAGACGCAGGTCCTGGAGCTTGTCGCCCGCGCCGGCGTCATCGACAACTACGGCAATTTCAAGGTGCTGCCCTATTACGACGCGTTCTACCTGGGCGGCCCCTATGACCTGCGCGGGTTTGAATACCACGAGGTGAGCCCCCGCGACCAGTTCGGCGAGCCGATCGGCGGCAAGTCCTACGGCATGTTCAACTTCGAGTACTCCGTCGAGATCGTGGACCCCGTCCGGTTTGCCTTTTTCTACGACGTCGGCTTCGTGAACGCCGCCGCCTACGACTTCAACCCGAGCGGCTATAACGACGACTTTGGCGCGGGGCTCAGGCTCATGGTGGCGGGCTCGCCCCTGAGCCTTGACTACGGCATCCCGATCAAGGGGACCCCGCTCAACAAACACGGCGGACAGTTCAATTTTTCGTTTGGCACACGCTTCTAAATCCGATTCGATCTCCCCTTTACACCCTGCGATAACATCCCATGAAGAAATCCATACAGTCCCTAGTTGCAGTCGCCGCGATCGCGTTTTCGGCACTGACGACGCACGCTCAAACCGCCCCGAAAATCCTGGTGGTGGACCTAGCGAAGCTTTTCGACAACCACTGGAAGACCCAGGAGCAGCAGGCCAAGCTGCAGGCTGACGAGGCGAAGGCCAAGGACCAGCTCGACCAGATCACCAAGGACGGCAACGCCCTTGTCGAGCAGTTCAAGGAGCTCGACGAGCAGTCCAAGAACCCGACCGCCACGGCCGAGGCAAAGGCGAAGGCCCAGGGCGAGGCCCAGAAGAAGTACGACGAGATACAGCAGAAGCGCAGCGAGCAGAACTCGTTCATCCAGAACACCCGCAACACGCTCCAGCAGCGGTTCCAGACCTTCAAGACCCTGATGATCGAGGAGATCACGAAGACCGCGGTCGAAATCGCCAAGAAGCAGGGCGCCTCCCTCCTGCTCGACAAGTCGGGCCCGACCTTGGTCGGCGTCTCGAACGTCCTCTACTTTGACCCGAGCTACGACATCACCGACCAGGTCATGACCGAGCTCAACAAGGACCGCCCGGCCAACTCGCCGACCCCGGCTCCTGCCGCAGCCGCCCCGGCCGCGACGGGCGACGCGCCGAAGATCACGGTCCCCGGCATCAAGTAATTCCGGCTCCCCCTGGGGGCACTGATTTGAGATCGAACCCCGCTTGCGTTATGCAAGCGGGGTTCTTTGTCTCTAGCCCATGAAGGTCTCGTTCACGCAGGCGGAGGTGGCCGCCATTGTGCAGCCGACAAGGACCGAGGGCTCGACCACCGAGTTGATCCGGGGGATCGCGTCCCTCGGCTCGGCGCAGCCGGGCGACATCACCTTCCTCGGCAACTCCAAGTACAAGGCGGCGGTCGCGCGGACCCGGGCCTCGATCGTCCTGCTTCCCGCAGACTACGCCGGCCCGGCGGGTTCGAACCAGGTATTCATGGTCGTGGACAACCCCTCGGCGGCCCTCGCGCGCCTGTGCTCGCGCCTGGAGCGGGAGCTCTGGCCGAAGCCGAGGCCCGGGATCCACAACTCGGCGGTCATCGCGCCCGACGCCCGGGTCTCGACCTCGGCGACCATCGGGCCCCTGTGCGTCGTGGAGGGCGGGGCCGTCATTGGCGACCACGTGCACCTCCAGTCCGGAGTGTTCGTGGGGCGCGGCTCGGTGGTCGGCGAGGGCTCCTGGCTCATGCCGGGTGTCGTGGTCCAGGCCGAGTGCACGCTCGGGAAGAGGGTGCGCCTGCACCCGGGGGTCGTGATCGGCTCCGACGGCTTCGGGTATGAGCTGGTGGCGGGCCGCCACGAGAAGGTCCCGCAGGTCGGTACGGTTGCGGTCGGCGACGACGTGGAGATCGGCGCCAACACGACGATCGACCGGTCCCGGTTCGAGAGCACCTCGATAGGCGAGGGCACCAAGATCGATAATTTGGTGCAGGTCGGCCACAACGTGGTGATCGGCAAGCACTGCATGATCTGCGCCCAGGTTGGGATCTCCGGAAGCGTGACGATCGGGGACTACGTGGTTATCGCCGGGCAGGTGGGCCTGGCCGGGCACCTAACTGTCGGCTCGGGCGCCATGATAGCGGCCAAGTCGGGGGTGAAGGACGACATTCCCCCCAAGACCTCGGTCTGGGGCTCCCCGAGCGTGCCGATTCTCCTAGAGCAGAAGCTCGTGATCCTGCGCAACCGGCTGCCCGAGCTCTTCAAGCGGGTGGACGCCCTCGAGAAGCGGGTTGGAAAGGGCTAGCTCGGGGCGCTACTCGCCGAGCTCGGAAAGGCGGATGCACGAGGCCTCGCGCGCGGGGCCGGCCGGCACCAGCAGCGGGGTCTCGGAGCGGCACCTGTCCACGGCATAGGGGCACCTGGGGTGGAACGCGCAGCCGCTCGGCGGGTGGATCGGGGAGGGCGGGTCGCCCGCAAGGACGATCCGCTGGCGCGTGCGCTCGATATCGGGATTGGGGACGGGAATCGCGCTCACGAGCGCCCGGGTGTAGGGGTGCCTCGGGCGGTCGATCACGTCGAGCGCGGGCCCCAGCTCGACGATCTTGCCAAGGTACATGACGGCGACGCGGTCCGAGATGTGCCGCACCACGGAGAGGTCGTGCGCGATGAAGATGAGGGTGAGGTTCATCCCGCGGCAGAGCTGCGAGAGGAGGTTGAGGATCTGCGCCTGGATTGACACGTCCAGGGCCGACACCGGCTCGTCCGCCACGATCACCTTGGGGCGCAGCGAGAGGGCGCGGGCGATGGCAATCCTCTGGCGCTGGCCGCCCGAGAACTCGTGGGGGTACTTTCTCGCGAAGCGCGGCGCGAGCCCCACTAGGCGCATGAGCTCGTCGACGTGGCCCTGGACCTCCGCGCGGGAGCAGATGCCATGGACCAGGAGCGGCTCGGCGAGCGCCGCGTGGACCGTCATCCGGGGATTGAGCGAGGCATACGGGTCCTGGAAGATCATCTGGAGGTCCCGGCGGCAGGCCTGCATCTCCGCGCGGGAGGCCTCGCCCAGGTTCCTGCCGTTGAGGACCACCATGCCCCCGGTCGTCGGAACGAGCTGGAGGATCGTGCGGGCCAGGGTCGACTTGCCGCATCCGGATTCGCCGACAAGGCCCAGGACCTCGCCCCGGCGTACCGAGAGCGTCACCCCGTCCACCGCGCGCACCGAGCCGGTATGCTTCTTCACCAGGAACCCGGTGTGGATCGGGAAGTGGGTCTTAACGTCTCGAAGCTCGAGGATGTTCTCAGTCATCGTTCTCAGGGAGGCTCATGGGGCCCGCGCTCAGTTCCCCGGCCCGCGCCCTCACGCACGCGTGGGAATGGCCGGGAAGAAACTCCTCGAGCAGGGGCCTGCGGTCCCTGCACACGTCGGCGGCGAACCCGCACCGGGGGGCGAAGGCGCAGCCCGGGATCTCCTTTGACACGTCGGGCGGAAGGCCCGGGATCGTGAAGAGCTCCTGGCCCTTCGGCTGGAGCGCCGGGATCGAGCGCTGCAGGCCCTGCGTGTAGGGGTGCTGGGGCGAGTTGAAGATGGCCCGGGCGCCCCCCGTCTCCATGATCCGGCCCCCGTACATCACCTGGACGTGGTCGCAGAGGCCCGCCACGACGCCGAGGTCATGGGTCACGAAGATGACGGCCATCCCGAGGTCCCGCTGGAGCCGGCGGATCAGGTCCAGGATCTGCGCCTGCACGGTCACGTCGAGGGCGGTTGTCGGCTCGTCGGCGATCAGGAGCTCCGGCCGGGTGATCAGCGCCATGGCGATCATCACGCGCTGGCGCATCCCGCCCGAGAATTCGTGGGGATAGAAGTGGATGCGCTTGGCCGCGTCGTTGATGCCGACGGCCTCCATCATCTCGAGCGCGCGGGCAAGCGCGTCCTTCTTTGAGATGCTCTCGTGGATCAGGAGGGGCTCGACCAGCTGCTCGGAGACCCTCAGGTAGGGGTTGAGCGAGGTCATCGGGTCCTGGAAAATCATCGACACGCGCTTGCCCCGGATCGAGCGGGCGGCGGCCGGGCTGCAGTGCAGGAGGTCGACGCCGTCAAACATCGCCGAGCCGCTCTCAATCCTGCCCGGGGGCTGGGGGATCAGCCCCATGATCGAGTAGCAGGTGACAGACTTGCCCGAGCCGGACTCGCCCACGATGCCCAGCGTCTCGCCGCGCTCCACCTCGAAGCTCACCCCGTCCACCGCGCGGTACACGCCATTTCGCGTGTGGAAGTACGTGCGCAGGTCTGTGACGGAGAGAAGCGGCATCGGTTGGTCTAGCGTGTCGGGAAGGCCCCCACTAAAGCAAGTCCCGCACCGCGGCGGCCACGGTTTCCGGGGCAAGGTCGGCCAGGGAGCCGCCCCCCCTGGGGGGGCAGCCGGGCGGCTGAAGGATGCGGTAGGGGGAGGAGAAGACCGGGCCGGTCCGGAGCGGGTTGGTGGGCCCGAAGAGGCCGACGACGGGCACTCCCAGGGCGTTTGCCAGGTGCATTCCGCCCGTGTCATTGGCGACGAGGAGCCTCAGGGAGGAAAGGGTTGCGGCAAACTCGGCGAGGCTCGTCCTGCCCGCCAGGTCGGTCACGCGGCCCGGGTCCAGCCCGGCCGCCACGACCGAGGTGATCCGCGCGTCGCCGGCGGTCCCCAGGAGCACGAACCGCTCCGAGGGGAAGGCGCTGATCAGGCTCCGCCAGTGGTCGGTCGGCCAGCGCTTGGAGGGGTCGTTCTCGGAGCCGGCTATGAGGCCGATGGGGCCGGTCCGCCGGGAGGATGCATCGGCCGGTGCGAACGGGCTGGAATCGGGCTGCACCTCCAGTCCAAAATACCTCAGGAAGTCCTCCCAGAGCTCGAGCTGGTGGTGGTTTGCCTCGTCGAATCCCTCCGGGAGGGTGTAGGCGTGCGTGAGGAGCGGCCTCCTCTTGCCGGGCCTGACAATGCCGAAGCGCTGGGGGCATCCGGCGGCAAGCGCCTCGAGGTCGCCCCGGGCTGAGTTTGTGAACAGGATCCACGTGTCCGGGTAGCGTGCACGGAGCGCCAGGGAAAAGCCGAAGTACCCGGGGCCTTGCCGGGGAAGCGGGAGCACCGCGTCGGCCACGTGGAGCGACTCGAGGAGAGCCACGAAACCCGGCCTTGCGAGGACGGTCAGCTCCGCGTCGGGGCGGGAGGCCCTTATGGCCCGCAGGAGCGGAAGCGCCATGACCACGTCTCCCAGCCAGTTCGGCAGGCGAATGAACACCCGGGTGTTGCGGGGAAGGCGGGTGAGGCCGCGCGCCGCGGCGTCCTTCCAGAGGAGGTTGCGCTTGGCCTCAAGGCGCAGCCTGCGGGCCGGGACATCCTGATTGCGCCAGCGGTCGTGGGTCCAGAGCCACGAGGCGCAGAGGTCTTCCCGGGACAGCGCTGACTCGAGCCAGCGGTTGAGCGAGAGGGTGGCCCCCTCCGCGGTCCCGTCGCTCGGCACCGGATCCGACTCGAAGGTGACCCTCCAGAACCCTGTGCGCCGCGGGTAGAACGTGCGGAGCTCCGCCCCGAACTTGGCGGCCAGCACACCGGGCAGCTCGGTCGTGGAGCAGACCCGGCCGAAGAGCAGGCTCAGGGCGCCCTGGTCGCCGGCATTCTGGTCGAAAAGGACGCCGACGCAGCCCTTGGCCCTGAGGGTGCCCAGGGCCTCGGCAAACCCGGCCTTCCGCGAGAGGAGCTTCATCCCGTGCCGCTCCCGGGTGCGTTTCACGAACCGGTCGAGTGCCGCGTTGTCAAGCGGGCGGAAAATGATGCCAAACTCCGGCATTTTCACGGGGCTTAGGAGCTTGTACCAGGTTTGGCTTTCCCAGAGGGCCAGGTGGAGGGTCGCCAGGACGACCGGCCGGGGCCGCTCCCCCAGGCTCCGGGCAAGGGCCTCGGCCGAGGGTCCCAGGCGGGCGATCGAGCGGATCCTCGCCTCGGAGAGGTAGGGGGCCGCGAGCGAGAGGAGGGCGGTCTCAACAAGCCTGCGGGAACTCTGGCGGGCGACCTCCTCGCGCCAGGCGCTTGTCCGGTCCGGGAAGGCGTGGTGCAGGTTAGACCGGAGCACCCGCCTTCTCCGCGGCGCCAGCGCCAGGACCAGGCCCCCCCCGGATGCCGCCACGGCGCGCAGGATCGGCTCGGGGGTCACGGCGAACAGGCGGCCCAGGATGCTCAGGAAGAAGGGGATCAATCGGGTCTTTGTCGGGGTTGGCGGGATTTGGCGTTTGATCTTGGCCCGGAAAAGCCATGGAACGTTACGCTCGCGCGTCAATGACCGAACTCCTTGTAATCAAGCCGTCGTCACTGGGCGACATCGTCCAGGGCCTGCAGGTTGCCACCTCGCTCAAGGCCCAGAGGTCCGACCTGCGCATCTCCTGGATTGTCCGCGAGATGTTCGCCCCGATCGTGCGGGCGTGCGAGGCGGTGGACGCGGTCTACGTGTTTGAGAGGGGCGGCGGCGCCAAGGGCTTCCTAAGGCTCATGCGCCAGGTGCGGGCGAAGAAATTTGACTATGTCTTCGACATGCAGGGTCTCCTGCGGACGGGCCTGATGACCTCCCGCACCCGGGCCAAGCACAAGGTGGGCCGCACCGACGCCCGGGAATACGCCGGGATCTTCTACGACGAGAAGGTGCCGCTTCCCCCGGACGGCAGGCGCAGCCACGCCTTGGACATCCTGCTCCAGTTCTGCCCGGTCCTAGGTGCCAAGCCCGAGCTCAGGGGCGCGCTCAAGTTCCGCGAGGTCGACAGCCTGAACCTCACCTTTGCCGAGGGCCGCGGCGGGTCCAAGCCCTACGTCATCTTCCCGGACAGCCGGCGCGCGGACAAGAAGTGGGGGGGGTTCAAGCAGCTGACGGAGATGATCCTGCGCGAGGACAAGAGCCGGAAGGTCATCTGGGCCGGCAACAACTTCCTTCCGGACCGGGGCGCCTTCGCGTCCGCCCAGTTCATGAACCTGACGGGCAACACGAGCCTGGTGTCCCTGCCGGCCCTCGTGAAGCGGGCGGAATGGGTGATCAGCAACGACAGCGGCCCGATGCACCTGGCGGCGGCGCTCGGGGTCAATGTCTTCGCGATCTTCGGGCCGACCGACCCGAGGCTCTTTGGGCCCTATCCGATCGGGGGCGCCCACAACCACGTGATCCAGGCCCCTGTCGGAGACCTGAAGCTCCTCCCTGTCCGGGATGTCTACACCCGCTTCCAGAGGATCCGCGGCCGTTGACGCGCGCCGGTCGAACCCCTAAAGGCTCAAGACGATGCTAGACCCTAAATTCATCCGCGAATCCCCCGACCTGGTACGGGCGGCGATCGCCAAGAAGCACCTGAAGGTGGACCTGGACGCGGTCCTCGCCGCCGACGCGGCGTGGCGCGCGCTCCTGCAGGAGGTCGAGCACCTGCGCTCGGTGCAGAAGGCCGCCAACGCGGCGATGGCGACGCTCCCGAAGGGGTCGCCCGAGTTCATCGCCAAGCTGGCCGAGATGAAGGCCGTCTCGGCCCAGATCAAGGAGAAGGACGGCGCACTCAAGGCCGCCGAGGAGAAATGCCGCGAGGCGATGCTCACGCTCCCGAACCTTCCCCACGCGAGCGTGCCTGAGGGCGCCACCCCCGAGGAGAACGCGGTCTTCTCGACCCACGGCGACGTCCCCGGGGCCGGCCCCCACGCGGTCGCCCACTGGGACATCCCGGGCTTTGCCAGGCTTTTCGACTTTGAGCGCGGCTCGAAGGTGACCGGCGCCGGCTTCCCGTTCTTCATCGGCGAGGGGGCGCGCCTGGTGCGCGCCCTCATCAACTTCTTCCTGGAGGAGGACGCCAAGGCGGGCTACCTCGAGGTGTCGCCGCCGATCTTCGTTAACGCGGCTAGCGCCACCGCCACCGGGCAATTGCCGGACAAGGAGGGGCAGATGTACGAGACGACCCCGGACCGCCTCTTCGCGGTCCCCACGGCCGAGGTGCCGCTCACCAATTTCTTCCGGGACGAGATTCTGGACGAGGCCGCCCTTCCCGTTAAGCGCTGCGCCTACACCCCGTGCTTCCGCCGGGAGGCGGGCAGCTACGGCAAGGACGTGCGCGGGCTCAATCGCCTCCACCAGTTCGACAAGGTGGAGCTCCTGAAGTGGGTGCACCCGTCTCGCAGCTACGAGGAGCTGGACGGCTTGAGGGACGACGTGGAGGGGCTGCTCCGCAAGCTCGAGATCCCGTACCGGGTGCTCCTGATGTGCGGCGGCGACCTGGGCTTCTCCCAGTCGAAGAAGTACGACCTGGAGGTGTGGGCCGCAGGGCAGAAGCGCTGGCTCGAGGTGTCGAGCTGCTCCAACTTCGAGGCCTTCCAGGCGCGCCGGGCCCAGATCCGCTTCCGCTCGAAGGAGTCGGGCAAGACGGAGCTCGTGCACACCCTGAACGGATCGGGCCTTGCCGTCCCGAGGGTGCTCGCCGCGATCCTTGAGAACAACCTGGAGAGTGACGGCCGGGTGAGGATCCCGGCGGTCCTGGTCCCGCATTTCGGCAAGGCGCACCTCACCTTTGCCTGAGGGCGGCATCGGCATGAAGACCCGCGGCAGAACGCAGTGGCGTGACGCCGTATCGCGGATTGCCCCGCTTCTTCCCCGGGAGCGCCTCCACCCGGGCGTCGTCGCCTGGGCGGACCAGCGGCCAAAGGGCGAGCGCTGGGCCGTCGCGCTTTCAGGGGGTTCGGACTCGGTGGCGCTGCTCCTTGCGCTCCTGGCGCACTGGCCCGGGCGGGCGGGGGGGCTCGTGGCCCTGCACTTCGACCACAGGCTCCGCGGCGCGGAGTCGACTGCCGACGCGCGTTTCTGCAAGCGCATGTGCGCGGAGCTTGGCGTGGCGTTTGTCGGCGGGAGGTGGGCAAAGGGGAGGCGCCGGATGAGCGAGGCGGGAGCCAGGGAAGCCCGCTTTGCGTTCATCGAGCGAGCCATGAGGGCAAGGCGCATGCGGGTGCTCTGGCTCGGCCACCAGCGGGACGATGTTGCGGAGACGATGCTCATGCGCCTGGCCCGGGGCAGCGGCGCGGCCGGCCTCGCCTCGCCGAGGCCCGTCCACCTTTTCGAGCCCGAGCGCGGGCGGTCGGGGGGGCGGTTCCATGTCCGGCCGCTCCTTGCGCTCGGGAAACGCGAGATCGCAAAAGCCCTCGGGAGGGCGGGCGCGCCGTGGCGCGAGGACTCGAGCAACGCGAGCGCGGCGCACTTCAGGAACCGCCTGAGGAAGAGCGTCGTGAGGGGCTGGGTGAAAGCCTCTGAGAGGGATGCCCTGGCCGGGGCTGCGCTTTCCCGGGAACTCCTGGAGGAGGACGACCGGGCGCTTGAGAGCTGGGTCGATGCGACCGGATGCTTTGGCGAGGACGGATCCCTTTGGGTCTCGAAGCTCCTTGGCAGGCCAACGGCGGTCCTAAGGAGGGCGCTTTATCGGTGGCTCCTGGCCCAGGGGAAGGCGGGCGTCCTCTCGCGCCAGGGCTTCGACGTGCTCCTGCGCTCCGCGGAGCGGGGAACCCCCGTGAGGCACAGCCTTGGCAGGCATGGCTTTGCGGTTATCCGGGAGGGGCGGCTCAGGTTTGAATCGCTACGCAAATCTGCGGTGCCTCATTGACTTGTAATGCCGGAACAACAAGGTTGTTTTGACAGTCATAACTCTACCCAGATGCCTGAAATCGATACCAAGAAGCCACGCCGGCAACTGAAGAACATACCGCCCGACCGGTTTCAGCCCAAAGTGCTCATCTTTTGGATAGCCTTGGCGTTTGCGGTGGTGGCGCTTCTCTTCTGGTCCCCGGGCATCACGGTCACGCCGGCCCCGCTGACCATCTTCGAGGTGGTCACCCATGCCGAATCCTCGGACATCAAAAGCGGAGTGATCCAGCCCGACCCCTCGGGCGGCCGCGACTGGGTCATCATCAGCGGGGAGCTCAACACGGCGACACTCACCAACGAGCGGGGTGTCAAGACCTCGGCCTTCCGGGCCGCGGGCCGTCTGACCGACTCGAACATGGAGCGCCTGCAGAAGACGAACAAGTTCGTCGAGCGCCCCACGACGACGGTGCTCACGCAGCTTGCACTGAGCGTGCTGCCGGTGCTCATCATCATCGGCTTTCTCTATTTTCTCTTCAGCAGGCAGCTTCGCCAGGCCGGCCGGGGCGCGCTCAATTTCGGAAAGAGCCGCGCGAAGCTTCTGACCCGCGACCGCGACAAGGTCACCTTTGGCGACGTCGCAGGGTGCGACGAGGCCAAGGAGGAGGTCTCCGAGGTCGTTGAGTTTCTCAAGGACCCCAAGAAGTTCACGAAGATGGGCGGGCGGATCCCGAAGGGCATCCTCATGGTGGGCCCCCCGGGCACGGGCAAGACGCTCCTCGCGAAGGCGGTCGCAGGCGAGGCCGACGTCCCCTTCTTCAGCATTTCCGGCTCCGACTTCGTCGAGATGTTCGTCGGCGTGGGCGCGTCGCGGGTGCGCGACATGTTCGAGCAGGGCCGCAAGAGCGCGCCGTGCCTGATCTTCATCGACGAGATCGACGCCGTGGGCCGCCAGCGCGGGGCGGGACTGGGAGGCGGCAATGACGAGCGCGAGCAGACGCTCAACTCGCTCCTAGTCGAGATGGACGGCTTCGACACGACCGAGGGCGTTATCATCATCGCGGCCACCAACAGGCCCGACGTCCTGGACAGCGCGCTCCTTAGGCCCGGACGCTTCGACCGCCAGATCTATGTGGACCTGCCCGACATGATCGGCAGGGAGCAGATCCTGCGCGTGCACGCGCGCAAGCTTAGCCTGGCTGACAACGTGGACCTGGGCGTCATTGCGCGCGGCACCCCGGGGCTCTCGGGCGCAGAGCTCGCCAACCTTCTCAACGAGGCGGCGCTCCTGGCCGCCCGCAGAAACCGCAAGAAGATCGACGCCCTCGACGTGGAGGACGCCAGGGAGAAGGTGCAGTTCGGCCGCGAGCGCCGCCGCCTGATGGATGACGACGAGAAGAAGCTGACCGCCTACCACGAGGCCGGCCACGCCCTGATCCAGGGCGTCCTCGACGACGGCCACATGCCGGTCCACAAGGTGACGATCATCCCGCGCGGCAGGAGCCTGGGCAGCACGATGTTCATCCCGAAGAAGGATGTCCTCACGCAGGCCATGAAGCGGATGCTGAACCAGATCGCCATGGGCCTCGGCGGCAGGATCGCCGAGGAGCTTGTCCTGAACGACATCTCGAGCGGGGCGGCGGGCGACATCATCCAGATCACCGCGATCGCGCGGCACATGGTGTGCGACTGGGGCATGAGCCCCTTGGGCCCGATCGCCTACGGTGGAAACCACGACACGGTCTTCCTGGGGCGCGACATCACGAGGACGGAGAGCATTTCCGAGGACACGGCCCGGCGCATCGACGCCGAGATTCAGAGGATCATCTCCGAGCAGTACGAGCGCGCGAAGGTGATCATTAGCGAGCGCCGCTCGGCGCTCGACAAGATCGCCGAGGCGCTCCTGGAGCACGAGACGCTCGAGGGGCGGCACGTGCTCGAGATCCTCGAGTTTGGGGAGATCCGCTCGCCGATCGCCGCGGCCTTCATTGGAAAGCCGTCCGAGAAGCCCGAGGAGAAGAAGGCTGCGGACAAGCCGGCACCCGCCGAGGGGCTTGGCGCCGGTCCCGCTCCCGCCCCGACGCCGGCCTGACCCGCTTTACGTCAGGTTTACACCGGGGCCGGCCGTGCGCGCGCTTTCCGGCTTGGATTCGGGCGGCGCGCGGGCAACATCGGCGGCTCACCCGTATGAAGATATGCTGCATAGGCGCCGGCTACGTCGGCGGACCCACGATGGCCATGATCGCGCTCAAGGCGCCCGACATCGAGGTCCGGGTGGTGGACATGAACGCCGCGCGCATCGCCGCCTGGTGCTCCGGCACCCTCCCGGTCTACGAGCCGGGTCTGGACGAGGTGGTGAAGAAGACCCTGGGCAAGAACCTACATTTCTCGACGGACGTGAAGGGCGGGATAGAGGCTGCGGACATCGTCTTTGTCGCGGTCAACACCCCGACCAAGAGCTACGGCGTCGGCGCCGGCCGGGCCGCAGACCTGCGCTTCATCGAGTCGGTCGCGCGCACGATCGCCGAGTGCGCGAGCGGCCCGAAGATCATCGTCGAGAAGTCCACGATCCCGGTGAAGACGGCCGAGACGATCAAGGACATCCTCGCCGCCAACGGACGGGGAATAAAGTTCCAGGTGCTCTCCAACCCCGAGTTCCTCGCCGAGGGCACGGCGGTGGCCGACCTCCTGAGCCCGGACCGGGTCCTCATAGGCGGGGAGCGGACGCCCGAGGGGGAGGCCGCCATGGCGAAGCTCGTGGATGTCTACGCCCGGTGGGTCCCGCGCGAGAGGATCATCACCACGAACCTGTGGTCCTCGGAGCTTTCCAAGCTGGTCGCGAACGCCTTCCTGGCCCAGAGGATCTCGTCGATCAACTCGATCTCCGCCCTGTGCGAGGCCACCGGCGCCGACGTCGACGAGGTCGCCAACGCGATAGGCAGGGACTCGCGGATCGGCCCCAAGTTCCTCAAGGCCTCCGTGGGATTCGGCGGTTCCTGCTTCCAGAAGGACATCCTCAACCTGGTCTACCTCTGCGAGCATTTCGGGATACCGGAGGTGGCCGCATACTGGGAGTCGGTCGTGAAGATGAACGACTGGCAGAAGCACCGCTTCACCTCGAAGATCGTGCGCGCCCTCTACAATTCGGTGGCGGACAAGAATATCGCCGTCCTCGGGTTCGCGTTCAAAAAGGACACCAACGACACGCGCGAGTCGCCCGCCATCACGGTCTGCAAGGACCTGATAGCCGAGCAGGCCCGGGTGACGGTCTTTGACCCGAAGGTGCCGGCCGACGAGATCCGGCGCGACGTGCTGGGCAAGGACGGGTCAAGCCCGCTGCTCTCGGTCGCCTCCGATCCCTACGAGGCCGCGACGGGCGCCCATGCGCTCGCGATCGCGACGGAGTGGGACGAGTTCAAGACGCTCGATTTCCAGAGGATCTTCGGGCTCATGTCCAAGCCCGCGTTCATCTTCGACGGCCGGAACATCCTGGACCTCCAGAAATTGAAGGCCATCGGCTTCAGGGTTGCGGGCATAGGCAAGTAGGGAGCGCCGGGTGCCTAGGTGCCGAGCGCCGTCCGGTAGACCCGGGGGACGCGCTTGGTGACAGAGCAGAGGGTCTCCCAGGGTATCGTGTCCGCCCACCGGCTGAATTCCCCGACGGAGATCTCGTCGGCGCCCTGCCTGCCCACGATCACAGCCTCGTCGCCGCTCTCCACGCCCGGGACGTCGCTCACGTCCACGATCGTCTGGTCCATGGTGACCCGTCCCAGCACCGGGCACCGCACCCCCTTTAGCAGGATGCTTGCGCGGTTGCTGACGGACCTCGGGATGCCGTCGCCGTAGCCTGCGCACAGGACCGCGATCGTCGAGTCACGGCCAAGCCTGCGGGTCCTGCCGTAGCTGACGGTCGTGCCCGACGGCAGCCGCTTAACGATGCCGACCCGGGTGTGAAAGCTGAATACCGTCTCGGTCCTCACCTGGGACAGGAAGGAGCTCGCGTGGGGCAGGATCCCGAACTGAAGGAGGCCGACGCGGACGGCGTTAAAGGGGCTCGTCACGGGCATGGTCTCGATGCCCGCGCTGTTGTCGGCGTGGACCAGGAGGCGGCCCGGGGGACGGTCCAGGCCGCTCGCCGAAAGCGCGGCGAGGAAGCGCCTGCGCTGCTCCTCGGTGAAGGAGGCCTCGTCGGGGCTGGCGAAGTGGGTGAAGATGCCGGCGAGCTTGAGGCTCGGGGAGCCCTCGATCTGGCGGACGAGGGCCGGGGCCTCCTCGTGCCAGACCCCGAGCCGGCCCATCCCCGTGTCGACCTTCAGGTGGACTGAAATGGCGCGGCCCGCGTCGCGGCCGGCCTTCTCCAGGCGCTCCACCTCGCCCGGGGTCGACACGGCGGCCGCAACGTCGTATTCCGCGACGAACCGGTCCTCCTCAGGAAGGAGCGGGCTTAGGAGGAGGATGGGCCAGCCCGGGCCGAGTTCGCGCAACTGTGAGGCCTCGGTGATGTTGGCCACCGCGAACAGGTCGGCGCCCGCGTGCATCAGGCGCCCGGCGACCTGCTGAATCCCGTGACCGTAGGCGTCGGCCTTTACGACCGCCACGTAGCGGATGTGCTGCGGCAGGGACGCCCGGATCAGGCGCAGGTTTCGTTCGAGGGCGGCGAGGTCGATCTCGGCCCAGCAGCGAAGGGGGAGCGAGGAGACGGCGGGTATCACGGGGCTCGGTGGATCTGCGGGATCCATTTGGCGTAGGCGGGCTCCTGGTGAAGGAACGCGTCGGGTTCGGCGGTTTCGCGGAAGAGGTCGGATTCGGCGACGGCGGGCTGGCCAAAGAGCGCGGCGAGGTCGTAGGGCACCAAGGTCGTGCCTGGGGGAAGGGGATCCCAGTGCCCGAAGCCCTCCGGCATGACCAGGTCTCCGGAGAGCTCGGAGGCCGGCACCCGCACAAGGGGGCTGTCGAGCGACATGCGGTGCCAGAGGCCGCGGCGGGCGTCCGCGATCGCGGCCACCCCGGGGCGGCCGAGCGCCTGAACGACGACCGCCAGGCTCTGGTAGCGGAACACGGGCCTGGGCTCCAAGACGCCCCACATCCTGATCGCCGTGGCGGCGGTGCGTATGCCGAGGATCGATCCCGGCCCCTCGCAGTAGGCGAACGCCCGGACCTGGCCCAGGTCGAGAGCGAGCTCGTCGATGCACTCGAAAATCCCGACGCCGGCCTCCTCCCTTCGCGTGCTCCAGCGCGCCGGCAGGCCTGAACCAAGGAGCCCCACCTGGATTCTCTCGGATCCGGCGTCCACGAGGAGCAGCGGCGACTGCGCCTTTAGAATCTGGCTGAGGCTGGGCATCTTGCGAAATTGACCAAACGCTTAGGCGTGCGCCCCGGCAAGCCCGGTTAGCGGGCTCCCAATCCGGCATTGACCCATCGGCGCCGAAACCTACGCTGGACCCTTACACTATCCGCAAAGCAGCCCCAGCACACAAGCCGTGAACGTCCAACTGACCACCGTATCCGAATCCCGCAAAAACCTCGTTGTCACCCTCGACAAGACCGAGGTCGAAGCCGAGCACAAGGCCGTGGTCGGCGAATTCGTCCGCCAGGCAAGGCTCCCGGGCTTCCGGCCCGGCAAGGCCCCCGAGGCGATCGTGCTCAAGCGCTTCGCAAAAGAGATCGCGGAGGAGTTGAAGCAGAAGGTCGTGACGAAAGCCTACCAGGGCGCGCTCGAGAAGGAGAAGCTCGAGGTGCTCAACGTCGTCAGCGTGGACGAGGGAAAGATCGAGGCGGGCCTGTCCGCGGCGATCACGGTCACCGTGGACGTCAGGCCTGACTTCGCGCTCCCCGAGTACGTCGGGCTGCCGACCCAGGTCGGCCCCGTGGACCCGACGGATGCCGAGATTGACAGCGTCATCCAGGGACTGAGGTCCGAGCGCGCCGACTTTAAGCCGGCAGAGCGCGCGGCCGCCAAGGGCGACTACGTGAAGCTCTCCTACGAGGGCTCGACCGACGGCAAGAAGATCTCCGAGATCGCGGGCGACAAGCAGCTCTATGCGGCGGTGCCGCAGACCTGGGAGGAGGTGGAGGGCGCCAACGAGGGGATCATCCCCGGGCTTGGCAAGCAGCTCTCCGGCGTCTCAAAGGGCGACAAGAAGACGGTCACGGTCACCTTTCCTGCGGATTTCCAGCCGGTGCCGGCGCTCGCGGGCAAGACCGCCGAGTACGCGATCGAGATCCAGGAGGTTCGCGAGCGCATCCTTCCCGAGCTCGACGCCGAGTTCTTCAAGGCCCACCGGGTGGACGACCTGGAGGGGCTAAAGAGCCAGGTCCGCTCGAGCCTGAAGCTGCAGAAGGAGCGGCAAAACCGGGCGACGCAGCGGAACCAGGTCACGCAGGCGCTTGCCGAGAAGGTGAACTTCGAGCCACCGTCGAGCCTGGTCGAGGCCGAGACCCAGGGCGTGCTTCGCCAGTTCATCGAGGAGAACATGCGCCGCGGGATCCCCGCCGAGCAGTTCGAGAAGGACAAGAAGGAGCTCTTCGAGGGGGCGCGGAAGGCCGCCGCCAACCGGGTCAAGGTGCAGCTGATCCTCGCCAAGGTGGCCGAGGCCGAGAAGATCTCGGTGACCGACAGGGATATCGACCTGTTCATACGCAGCGAGGCGGCCCGCTCAAACCGCAGCCCCGACAAGGTCGCAAAGGAGCTCACGAAGAACCGCGAGGCGCTTCGCTCGGTGCAGCAGTCGATAATTTTCGACAAGTCGGTTGATTTCCTGGTATCCAAGGCTAGTCTGTCCGTAGCACAATCGTGAGCTACTACGTACCCATCGTCCTCGAGAACACCGGCCGCGGAGAGCGGTCGATGGACATCTATTCGAGGCTCCTGAAGGACCGCATCATCTTCATTGGCACCCCGATCGACGACATGGTGGCGAACTTGGTGATTGCTCAGCTGCTCTACCTGCAGATGGAGGACGCCAAGAAGGACATCCACCTCTACATCAACTCACCGGGCGGGGTGGTGACGGGAGGGATGGCGATCTACGACACGATGAATTTCCTGCAGTGCGACATCCAGACGTTCTGCGTAGGGATGGCGGCCAGCATGAGCACCGTCCTCCTTGCCGCGGGGACCAAGGGCAAGCGCTTTGCCCTCCCCAACAGCCGCGTGATGATCCACCAGCCCTCCGGCGGCGCCGGCGGCCAGGCCGCGGACATCGCGATTGCGGCCAAGGAGATCCTCAGGTGGAGGAAGACGCTCAGCGACGTGATCGCCCGCCACACCGGCAAGACCCCGGAGCAGGTCGACAAGGATTCCGATCGCGATTATTATCTAAGTGCCCCTGAGGCAAAAGAATACGGGATTGTAGACCATGTAGTCGCATCGACACGCGAGGCGGCGACATTGGTCGTTAAGAGCGCCGCCTGAGGGAGTAGTTTCCGCCCTCGACAGCGCGTTAGGGAAAAACACACTCACCCGCCATGGCCAAATCGTCGCGAATGACGCTCTGCTCCTTCTGCGGGAAATCGCAGGCGGAGGTGAAGAAGATCATTGCGGGCCCCGGCGTCTACATTTGCGACTCCTGCGTCAATGTCTGCAAGACGATCATCGACAGGGAGGTGAAGCAGCCCGCGATCGAGGTGAAGCCGGCGTTCCGGATGATCAAGCCCTCCGGGATCAAGAAGGTGCTGGACGACTACGTGATCGGGCAGGACCACGCCAAGAAGGTCCTCTCGGTCGCGGTCTACAACCACTACAAGCGCCTCAATTTCGAGTCCGGCATCTCCCCGAGGGACCCGGCGGCCGTGTCGCCCGAGTTCAGCGACGTCGAGGTCGAGAAGAGCAACATCCTCCTGGTGGGCCCGACGGGCTCGGGAAAGACGCTGCTCGCGAGGACCCTTGCGCGGATCCTGGACGTGCCTTTTGCGATTTCTGACGCCACGACCCTCACCGAGGCGGGCTACGTGGGCGAGGACGTGGAGAACGTGGTTCTGCGCCTGCTCCAGAACGCCAACTACGACGTGAAGCGGGCCGAGTGCGGCATCATCTACATCGACGAGATCGACAAGATCCGGCGCACCACGGAGAATGTCTCCATCACGCGCGACGTCTCGGGCGAGGGCGTCCAGCAGGCGCTGCTCAAGATCCTCGAGGGCACGGTGTGCAACGTCCCCCCGCAGGGCGGCCGCAAGCACCCGAACCAGGAGTACATCCAGGTCAACACCTCCAACATCCTCTTCATCTGCGGCGGCGCCTTCGTGGGCCTGGACCAGATCGTGAAGAAGCGCCTCGGCCAGCGCTCGATAGGATTCCACCAGAGCGCCGACGACAAGGAGATCGCCCCCGAGGAGATGATGCGCCGCATCGCCCCCGAGGACATGGTGAGGTTCGGGATGATCCCGGAGTTCATCGGGCGCCTGCCGGTCGTGACCGTGCTGGACCAGCTCAACGTTGCGGACCTGGAGAAGATCCTCCTTAGGACCAAGAACGCCATGGTGAAGCAGTACTCGAAGCTCTTCGCCATGGACGGGGTGAGGCTCAGGTTCACCTCCGACGCCGTGAAGGCCGTTGCGCTCAAGGCGATCGAGCTCAAGACCGGGGCGCGGGCCCTCCGGGCGATCCTCGAGGGGATCATGCTCGAGGTGATGTACGACCTTCCGCAGCAGGACGACGTGGCCGAGGTGATCGTTGACGCCGCCGCGGTCGCGGGCAGGCGCCGGCCGACCATCAAGCGCACCAGCAAGGCCACGCCGACCGAGAACGCCGCCTAGGGCGGCGTCCTGGACAGCGAGTGTCACCAGGTGCGGTAGTCGCCCTTCGTGATCCCCTTGGCGAACTCGACGAAGAGCTTCACGCAGCGCTCGACGTCCTCGAGGTCCACGATCTCGCTCGGCGTGTGCATGTAGCGAAGCGGTATGCTGACAACGCCCGTCGCCACGCCCCCGCGCGACACCTGGATCGCCCGGGCGTCCGTGCCGGTGGGCCGCGGGTCGCCCTCGACCTGGTAGGGGATCTTAAGCTTCTTGGCGGCCCTGACGAGCGCGTCGAAGACCTTGGGGTTGATGTTGGCGCCGCGGCACAGCATGGGGCCCCCGCCCAGCTTCGTCTCGCCGTACTTGCGGTTGTCGCAGTCGGGATGGTCCGTCGCGTGGCCGACATCGACCACGAGGGCGACATGAGGGTCGACCGAGTAGCCCGAGCCGATCGCGCCCCGGGTGCCGATCTCCTCCTGGGACGTCGCGACCGCGACGACCTTGGCCGCTGTCTTCTTCGCGTCCCTTGAGAGGCGGATCAGGGCTTCACCGACAATGTAGGCCCCGACCTTGTTGTCGAACGCCCGCGCCGTCCCGATGCTCCCGTGGATCAGCTCAAACTCGTGGTCGTAGGTCGCCGCGTCACCGATCGAGACCCGGTCGAGCGCCTCCTTCTTGGACTTGGCCCCGATATCAATCCAGATCTCATGGATCTCGGGCACCTTTTTGCGGTCCGCCTCGTCCATGAGGTGAATCGCGCGCTTGCCCGTCACCCCCTTGACCGGACCCTTCTCGGTCTGGATCACGACCCGCCGGCCGGAGATCACCGTCCGGTCGTGGCCCCCGATCGTGTCAAAGTAGATGAACCCATCCTTGTTCACGTAGGTGATGATGAGGCCCAGCTCGTCAATGTGGCCCGCCATCATGAGGGTCGGGTTCCCGGAGGGGTTCAGCGTGGCGATCTGGTTGCCCAGCGCGTCGCCCTCGTAGCTGTCGGCCGCCGGCTTAACATGCCTCTTGAAAACGGCCTGGGCCTCCGCCTCGTAGCCGGAGGGCGATCGGGCGTGAAGGAGTTCAGTAAGGAAGGCGGGTACGGAGTAGGCGGCCATGGGTGGTAATGAGTGGTCCCAATCTCCCCTTGTTTGGGAGGGATCGCAACGGGGAAAAAGGCCTTGGCGTCGGACCTGGGACATGGGAGTTTCGCCGTCCCATGATCATCTACCCGGCCATCGACATAAAGGGGGGCCGCTGCGTGCGCCTCACGCAGGGCCGGGCGGATGCGGAAACGGTCTATGCCGAGGACCCGGCCTCGGTTGCCGCGGACTTTGCCGCGGCGGGGTCGGCCTGGGTCCACGTGGTGGACCTCGACGGGGCGTTTGCCGGGGAGCCTCGCAACCTTGAGGTCGTGGCGCGGATAACGCGGATCGGCCTCAGGGTGCAGCTCGGCGGAGGCCTGAGGACGAGGGCATCGGTCGAGCGGGCGCTCGCGCTTGGCGTCTCAAGGGTCGTGATCGGCACCCGGGCGGCGGAGAGCGAGGCGTTCATCTCCGAGCTCGTCGCAGCGCACGGCAGCAAGGTTGCGGTGGGGATTGACGCGAAAAAGGGTAAGGTGGCGGTCAAGGGGTGGGTCGATACAACCGCGACCACGGCCCTCGACCTTGCCCGCCGCATGGAGGCGCTGGGTGTCTCGACGCTCATCCACACCGACGTGGGCACGGACGGCATGCTCACCGGACCCAACTTCGCGGCCCAAGAGTCCATGCTCGGCGCCGTAAAGGCGGGGGTCATCGCAAGCGGGGGCGTGAGTTCCCGGGAGGACGTCGCCCGCCTGGCGATGCTCAAGAAGGGGCACCCCAATCTGGACGGGGTGATCGTGGGAAAGGCCCTATACGAGGGGCGGGTGAGCCTTGCCGACCTCCTGCTTCTAGCGCGCCCTCCGGGGCACGAATAGGTAGTCGCCCGCGATCAAGGTGTCCGTTTCCGCGGGTGCGCCAATGCGGCTCCATTGGTAACCCAGGGGCCTAAGGATGGCCATGACACCCTCGACCTCCTCGTCGCTGTGGAACGCGATGATCAAAATGGGCCGTGCCTTGGCGACCGACCTGCTCATGCCCTCCAAGGCCTTGTGGCCATGCCCCTCGACATCGATCTTAACGAACCCGGGATCTCGTAGTCCCTCGGATTCAACCACGTCGTCGATGCGCAGCGTGCGAACGGGAATGGCCCCGTTCGAGTCACCCAGGATTTCCCCCTGGTAGGGGAGGTGGGTGCTCGTCGATCCAAGGTCCCCATAGGTCATGAGGTTAGAGACTCCGGCCCGGTCGGACGCGGCGGCCTCAAATGTCTTGAGACACCCGAGCCGGTTCATTCTGCGGTGCCGTTCCAGCCGGGCGAAACTCGCTGGATTGGGTTCGAACGCCAGCACCTGGCCGGCGGGTCCCACCCGCATCGCCAGTCCAACACTGTAGATCCCGAAGTGCGCACCAAGGTCCCAGCAGCTCCAGCCGACGATATTCCCGCCTCCAAGGCTTTGGACCGCCTCCTGTACGGCCGGCTCGTGCGTTCCCCGCCAGTAGGACGACCATGGGAATAGGGTCCAACGGGCCCCCTTTGCGACGCCGCCCCGTACCCTGACCGGTAGCATTCCTGCGGTGGAGCCGACTAAGATGCTAAGCCGCCGGTTCATCTTTCTCAGTGCCGCTGGGCGTGTACCTTCGCCTCCGCCGAAATCTTTTCGGCGATCTCCTCCAGGGGATAGGTGACGATCTCGGAAAGTGTGGGATGGTACCACGGCGCGCGCAGCATGTCGTAAACCGTCGCCTTCATCGCGAGTGGCGTTGAAAAGCAGTGGATGAGCTCCCCCGCGTCCTTGCCCACGATCTCAGCGCCCAGGATGCGCCCGCTCTTAGCGGCCGCCAGCACCTTCACAAACCCATAGTTGGCGTTCATGAGGATCGATTTCCCGTGGTCATTGAAGGGGTAGCTTGCCGAGACAAACTTCCTTCCCTGGGCGACGAGATCGGCTTCTCCCCAGCCGATGGACGCGATCTGAGGATCAGTGAATACGACCCCCAAGAGCAGGGCGGGGTCCAGGGGCTTTAGTCCCTTCACGCCCGCCGAGTGCCGGGTCGCCAGCTCGGCCTGCTGGATCGCCACATGGACGATCTCGTGCGGGCCGCAGCAGTCGCCGGCCGCATATACATGACCGAGGTTGGTTTGTTGCCACTTGTTGGCCAGGATCCGGCCGCCAGGGCCGACCTTGATCCCCGCGGCATCAAGGTTCAGCCCCGAGGTCGAAGGCTCCCTCCCCAGCGCGTTAAAGAGGTGGTCGGCTCTGCGGGTCAATTTATTTTGCCCCTCCTTGAAGGTGACGGCGGTGCCGTCTTTGTCGGACCTGATCCGGGTCACCTGGGTGCCCGCGTGGACCTCAATTCCCTCGTCTTCAAAAGCCTTCCTGACGACGGCTGCTGACTCCTTGGAGCGCTCGCGGAGAAGAAATGGGCTGCGTTGGATCATGCAGACGCGAGTCCCAATCCGGTTCAGGAATTGAGCGAGTTCGCAGGCGACGATGCCGCCGCCGAGCACGACAACGCTGCGAGGCTTGAAATCCAGGTCCAGGACGTCGTCGCTCGTCCAGAACCTTGCCGTTGCCAGGCCAGGAAGGGGAGGGACGCTGACCTTTGAGCCTGTGCCGATCAGGATGACCTTTGCCCGGATCTTCTGCCCGTTGCTGATCGCGAGCGTGTGCCCGTCGACAAACCGCGCGTATCCTCGGATCAGGTCGAAATTTCCCCCCTTTAGGTGTTTCACACGGTCCTCGGCGAATTCGCCGATGATCCGCACCTTTCGCTCGTGCATGGCGCGCATATCGGCCGCGCCCTCTGGAACCCTTAGTCCAAATACCTTGGCCGTCTTTGCCAGGTGCAACACCTCCGCCGAGTAGATCAGAGTCTTTGAGGGCATGCACCCCTTCAGGATGCAAAGGCCCCCGAGGTCGCGTGCGCCATCGATGATCGCGACCTTCTTCCCAAGGCTTGCGGCCAGCCGCGCGGCGTTGAAGCCGGCCGACCCGCCGCCTATCGCAACAAAATCATAGGCCTTCATGGATCATCTTCCCTTGCGCAAGAGCATCACGTGGATCGTCTTAAGCACGATAGACGCATCGAGCATAAGCGAATAATTCCTGATGTAATAGAGGTCATATTCGAGCTTCCTCAACGTATCCTGAACGCCGGTTCCGTACCGATAGTTCACCTGCGCCCATCCCGTTATCCCGGGCTTCACAAGGTGCCGGAAATGGTAGCACGGGATTTCCCGGTCGTACTCGTTCACGAGGCGGTCCCACTCGGCCCTTGGCCCGATCAGGCTCATCTGGCCTCGGAGCACGTTCCACAGCTGCGGAACCTCGTCCAACCTGGAGGATCTCAGCAACCGGCCGACCCGCGTTATCCTCGAGTCCCCCTGCCGCGTATACGGGTCTCCGTCGCCCGTCGCCTGACTCATCGTCCGGAGCTTGATGAGCCTGAAGGGAACCCTGTGCCTCCCTATCCTCGTTTGGACAAAGAAGACCCTCCCGCCGTCGTCGAGCTTGATTGCCACCGCGGCCAAGGCGACAAGCCAGCCGAGCAGCACCAACCCCACCAAAGAGAGGAGCACGTCTGAGGCGCGCTTGATCCGCTCAAACACCGGCTCCCGCGCGATTTGAAACCCTTCCTGGAAGAGCCACACGGGATTGATCCGGTAGAGCGGGATCTTCCTCCAGTAGACTTGGTGGAAGACCTCGAGGGTGTAGGTGGGGATGCCGTCGAAGTAGAGTTGAAAGAGCCTTGTTGGTATGGTCGGGGGCAGTTCCCTGCCGGACTCCTTGATGACAATTGCCTCCGCAAGTATCCGGGATGCGGCGATTGACTCGAGAACGGGGCCGAATGCCGCGTAACTGTCCGCTGGGTCGACATGCATCAGCTGCATCTGGGTGGCCAGGCGCGCACATTCGGCTTTGAATGTCTCAAAATCGGCGAGTTCTCCGACAAAGACGATAAAACGCCCGCCTCGAGCGACCGCGGACCTCTCGTAGAGGACCCTCCGGTAACCCAGCGTCACGGGACCGATCAGGAGGAAGCTGCCCACGATTGTGGCGCGGCTCGATTGAAGTTCGAAACCGGCGGGAACAAACGCAAACGCCATGAAGAGCGTGGCCAAGGCTGCCGAGGCACAGGCAATTAGGTGAAGGCTTGCATAGTCGAGGCTCAGCATGTCCGTGCGCGCGCCATACCCGTCGATCAAATGAAGGCAGACGAAGAGGACCAATGCCGGAGCAAGCAGCGGCCAGAACAACGGCACGCCGCTCAACCCCCGAATGTACGACACTAGGTTGAAGATGATCGCAACCGATAACAGGTCGGCGAAAAGGAAGAACAACTGCGCTGTTCGTTTTGCTTTAGTGGCCAAGATGGGCGGGATGGCGCCAGGGGTTGCTCCGTTTGCGCCCTCGGCGGGCGCGCGGGCAGCAGGCGCGGGAACCTTTGCCGCGTTCGCGGGGCGCCGGGGCCGGAGTCTCACTCTGATTCATGATGGGTTTCGTGATCCCGCCTGGGCGGGCGGCTTGGGCGGTGGATCGGTTAGGCGCACGTATTGGACCGCGCCGATAAAGCACAGCCACCATCCAAGAACGACTGCGACGTTTCCGAACGGGAATTCAATCCAAGCATAAATTGCAGTCAAGGCGCAGCCGCAAAGGAGAAAGAAGGGGAGGGCCGTCACTCTTGACCGGCGCGCGGCCAGGGCAGGGAGCGCCACGGCGACCCCGATCAGCGAGGTGCCGACTAGGCCCAGCTCGGCCACGGATTGAAGCCAGTCGGAATGGGCGTCGTGGTACACGATGGGGATCCGGTCCACTTTGTTTTCCTGGGTGTTGAACAGCCGGAACACGATGGGAAAACTACCCATGCCCCAGCCAAAGAGGAGCCTCGGTTGCGCCATCCGCCAGGTGTCATGGTACAGCACGCTCCGTGACCCTATCCCTCCCTGGGCCCACATTGTGGCAACCTGCTCCCGCGTCTTGTTTGCACGGTCCTGGATTACGCCGCCTGCGACCTCCCATGCCCCCGCGGCCGCCAATATTGCGGCAATTGTCAACCCGGCGGAAGCAATGGCCGGCTTTATCCCCGAGTTGCGGAGCGCCCTCAGGATTTCCGGGATGCCGCGGACCAGCGCGACCCCGGATAGAATGCAGAGCAAAAGCGTGCAGGCCCTGGATCCGCTTAGCGGGACCGATATGGCCATCAGGACGCCGGCCACGGTCCCAAAAAACCCCGGGCCGCGGAAGAAACCCTCCCCGTTGCGGCCGTGCGCGTACTCAATGATGAGCCCGGTGCAGGCCCCGAGCATCAGCACAATGAAGGCTCCCCAGTGGTTGTCGTACACGAACGAGGCGAAGAACAGCGTCTGCGGCGATTTTACGGCTCCAAAATAAATCCCCGTCGCGCCGACGAGCTTCTGGACCGTTCCGAAAACTGCCAGGACGAGAGCGTTTCCGACGAGTATCGCCAGGACGCTGCGAATGACGCGCCTGTGCCTGACGGCGAGAGCGATGTTGATGCACGAAAAATAGATTCCGTCGAAAAGCCACAGGGAACGAAGCGTCACGTCGGCCCTAGCCGAGCTCGGCTTCCACCAGGCAATGCTCAAGGGCATCATCAAGGGCCCGCTCCCAGATGTGAGGACTCGGAACCCTGGCGTCAGGGCCGAAACGAAGACGAGGGCGTTTAGGACAGCGATAGGCCAGATCCATGCGAGTGGCCCCCGCAGGTTGTCTCGGCGCCCCATTTGCCTGGTCGCGATCACCCCTGTCAGGCAGATGCCTATCGATCCCCAGATCGAGATGGGAGTCCGGACCCAGTCCGCATTGCCGCCGAAAGCCCAGGATACTCCCACGAAAAACACAACGAGGTGCACGGCGACCGCGCACTCAATCGGCGTGAAGGACCTCGGCCGCATAGCCCCGGTCGTTGTCATGGTCCCCCAACCCTGCCGCGGAGGTCGGCGTAGAATTGCGACAACAGTTGGGCGGATCTTCCCCAGTCGTATTCCCTTAGCACCCACTCTCTTGCTATCGCACCCCTCCTTTTGAGCGAATCAGCGCCTTCGGAGGTGGCAGCCCGAAGAGAGGCGCCGAAGTCGGCCCAAGGGACGCACCAGCCAGCACCCGTGCTATTCAAAGCCGACCAAGGTGTCGTATCAGTCACGAGCGCCGGCACCCCATGGGCCAAGGCTTCAGCGATCGAAAGGCCGAAATTCTCGCCGTGGGACGGCAGGACGAACAAAGAGGCGACGGCGTAAGGGGCCGGACGATCTGCCCCATCGAAAGCCCTGACCCGTCCCCTCTTCCCTGCCCGCAAGACATAGTCCTCTATCATCCTTGGAGTGTAATCCTCGGGAATCCCCACGACGAGAAGGGTCCAGTTATCCGGAACATGTTCGAGCCATTCGTCGATAAGCTCCAGCAGGCGCTTCTTCTGATGAAACCTAGAGTAGAACAGGGCGATGCGCCCTTCATCCGAGACCGGGACGATGGCGCTCCAGTAGGCCCTGGCCGCTGCGACCTCTTCAGCCGATGGCGCCGATACGCCGTTGGGGACGACGCAGATCGGTTGACGGAAGCCCAGCGCGCGCAGGGCCTCGAGCTCCCCCTGGCTGGTGGCGTGCCAGCCGTCGACCGCTTCAAACGCACCCGGGTGGATGACGGACCGAGCGAAGGCCTTTCTCTTGGAGTGATGCCTCCACGCCCAAGGGTCCATCATTCCGCGCGCCGAGAGCACAAAGGCCGCTTCGCTCCGCCGGGCCGCGGTATGGGCATAGTGCAGCGTTCGGAGCCAGATCGAATGATGGTGAATAACGTCAGCGCCCATCGTTCGTAGATGGCTGCGCAAGCCGCGGGAGGGGCAGAACATCGCGGGCCAGTCGCGGCGGAAAGCCCTGATTTCCAAGAGGTTCTCGGCTTGGTGCCAGCCCTGCACCGGATCGGTCGTCAAGAGCTCGACCTCGGTGCCATTCCTCGCCAGCGCCCTTGCCAATCCTATTACCGATTTGCTCGGCCCGCCATGCCGGGTTTCGAGGCTCGGGACAATGTGGCAGGCTTTCAATCGACAGGCGTTTTTCGTTTCTTGATCACCCGGCAAGGGTTTCCCCCGCAAACCGTAGCGGCCGGGAGGTCCTTGACGACGACGGAGCAGGCGCCGACGACGCAAAGGTTTCCCACCGAAACCCCGGGGCCCACAAACACGCTTGCCCCGAGCCAGGCGTTCTCACCCACAACGATCGGTTTCGCTACCAACGGCATGCTCCATCTGTTGTAGTCATGCGTACCGGCACAAAGGTAGCCATTCTGCGAAATCGTCGCGCCCCGAAGCAGCGATATTCTCGCCAGGTTATAGAGCACCACTTTCGGACCGATCACGGACCTAGGCGAAAGGGACAGATTCCTTGGGAAGACGACGGAAGCGGTCGGGAAGATCACGACCTGGTCTACTTCGGGTATGTCCGCGCCAAAAAGCTTAAGGAGACGAGCGCGGAAGGCATGTAGCGGCCTCGGGCTCCACCGGAAAAGGGTAGACTGCACAACCGACCAGGAAATCCGAAGCGCGACCGCACCTCCGGAGTACGGGGTCGTGCAGCCCTGTCCCAGATAGGGTTCTTCGTATGGCATGGTCAGATTGTCCGGTCTTTAAGCGGGGTGCGCGTCACGTGCGCGAGGTCATCCAATATAAACTCTGCCACCTCGGAGTAGTCGAACTTTCGTGAATGCTGGTGGCCGCGCGAAGCTAGACCCTCGCGCAAACCGACGTCCATGATAAGGCGTCCGAGGCAATCAGCAAGGTTTTCGTCTGGGGCCTCGGCCGTATGGTCGAAAACAAGTCCTGTTTGACCATCGGCGACCAGTTCGCTGAAGCAGGCCAACCCAGACACGACAACCGCGCACCGGGCCGCCATCGCCTCGGCGACCGCGACCCCGAATGTCTCGCCCTGCTTGGCGAGGCTGGGATAGCAGAAGATGTCCATGCCGCCGAAAAGGCTGGCCAGGCGGACGGGGTCGAACTCCGGCCCAAGCCATTCGACTCGCCCGCCAAGAGGCGCGGCCTCTTTCTTGAGCGCCGCCATCCAGATGTCGCCGCCCCCTCCCTCGGCAATCGATCCGGGGCCGACGATTTGCAGGCGCCATTCAGGCAGGTCGGCCCTCGTTGCTAGCCGACGGGCGGCCTTGATCAAGACAGAGATTCCCTTTTCGGGGTGAAGGCGTCCGACGAATCCAATCGTCACTGGGGACCCCGATTGGGCTGACGCCCCTGAGTGGAGGGGCCAATCGATGGGATAGCCCATGATCCGGGTGCGGTCGGTTGCCCATCTTGATTTGATCCGTCGCGCTACCGCCGCGCTGGGAGCGTAAATTCGCGCAACATTCCTGTAGAAGCGCACCTGGCCTTTCGGCACGCGCCCCATCATCACCGCCACGCGCCCTGCCGCGCGGTGAAATTGCCCGAGCCAGACGGGCAAGGTGACGGAGTTGCAGATCACCGCATCGCCGGGAGGCAAGACTCTCGCCGCCCGGATTCCCCATATGAGGTCGAGCAAAAGGTTAACGGGCAGCCACCGGGTGTGATCAAACCCCGGGATCCGGATCTGGAGCACGTTGTCAACCCGCTCGCTGGCGGCCAGCCCCGGGACGATCCTTGAGACGAAGGTCACATCGTGTCCCTTTGCCGCGAATATCTTTGCCAGCCCGTGCCAAGCCTTCTCGCTTGCGCCGCCGCGAATTGCGGGCACTGGAAGGAAAAAGCCAGTGACGATTGCGATGCGCATTGTCGGGATACAGGCTACCCGTGCGGCGCCTTGGAGCCGCGCGCCGAAAGCGCTGCGAGAAGGCCCTCGGTGGTTTTACCGTAGTCGTATTCCGATACCCGGCTTTTGACTTCTCTTCTCAGCTCGGCCGCCCGTTCTGGGGATTCAAGCTCGGAAAATGCCTGAGAGAGCGCTGCCTCCAAGGCGTCGGGCTCGGTTGGGTCAAAGACCCAACCCGTCTTCCCCGAAGTGACAAGGTCCAGCTGGCATCCCACCCTGGAGCTGACGAGGCAAGGTACTCCCATGTGCATGGCCTCATTGACGGCAAGGCCCCACGTCTCATAGCTGCCCTGCGAAGGAAGGACGAAGAGGTCGGCAATCAGGTACCGGGCCGGCATCTCGCTCTGATTCGCAAAAGGAAGGAATCGGACCCGGGCGGGTTCACCCTTGCCACGGCCATCTTCGGCCAGGGCTCGAAGCCTCGCGTTCTCCGGGCCGTCACCCACGAATACCAGCACCGTGTCCGGCCTTCTGATCCTGAGGAAGGCTTCCAGCAGGGCCGCGGGCTGCTTTGCCGGCGTGAGCTTGCCAGCGAAGAGCACAACCTTAGCGGAGTCTGCTACTCCGAGCTCGGCGCGCACGTTTCTCGCCGCCTCGATATGTGCGGGGTCCTCCCTGTTGAAAAGGGCAGCGTTCACCGAATGGGGTGCAAAGAAGAGCTTTGCCGCTGGCACTCCGAATGCCTCAAAATATGACCTGTTCGCCGTTCCTACATAAAGGAAGGATGAGAATTTTGAGAAGATCGCGGAAAGGGCCAACCGAGTGAACAGGCGGGGATCGCCTCGACCCAAAAGGTGTGAGTCCCCTCTGAACATGGTCGGAATCCCCCTTCGGTTAGCCCAGAGAATCAGACGGATGTGCGTTGCCCACTTGTAACCGAAGAGCAACAGGTCGGTCGGTTCCCACGCCTCGAGCCTTCTGGACAGGCTCGGATTGTTAAAGCCAAAGAAATGCTCGGGCCCCGGATTCCTGGACACGTTTGGCACGAACTCGTAGTCGTAGCCGGACAACAGGTCCACGTCCCATTTAAACGCCTTATTAAAGCTGGGGTCGAACCTATCGGTGACGCCGAAGTCCCAAAGGTAAAACACGCGCATTTCGATCGTGGTTCGCTCGCGAATCCAGCGGAACCACGGGCTATAGTATTGCGTGGGATGCGATAGCACCACGGCGAGACGTCGGCTGGCGCTGGAAGGAGGGATCATGATCCGGTTCCGTGGCGGGCGATCGCCTCGTCGAAACGGGCCGCGAGCTGGTGCGTCATCCCTTGGGCGGTAAATAGCGAGAACCGGGATAGGTCCGCCTCCACGTATTCATGCATCTGCCCTCTAAGGTACCAATCGGAGGCAACCGCTTCAGCGATCTCGTCAATGTTGGATGTGTCGTTGAAGCTATACCGTCTGCCACAATTGAGGGTGGCGGCAAACGAAAGGACCGGGCTCTTTTCGTGGAAGATTATAAGGGTCGGACGCCTAGCCAGCACGTACGGGAATATCTTTGACGCACTGTATGTCGGGTCATTCGAGCCTATGGCGATTAAGGCGTCGCTCTTAACCAGGTAATGGAGGGCGTCGAAGTATGGGACCCGGTAGCAGTGCTCGGAGACAAAGGCCTCGACCCCTTCGGCGCGGGCAACGGGCATCGCCCATTCCCGTCCGAACGGGCGTGGCGCATAGTCGGTGCCGATGAAGTGGAAGCGTATTCGCTGGGCCTCGCCGGCGCGCTCATTCAGGAATCTCTTGAACGCCCTGAAAACGATCGTGAGCGAGGTCGACATGTCCGGGCCGCAACGGCCCGCGTAAACATGGTGGACCAACCCGTCGCCGAAAGGCACCAGGGGTTCTTTGGGAACGTGTATTTGGGCGGCCGCCAGGTCCTTCTCGGAGGCGCCAAATGGCAGCACGCGCATGGATTCGGCGCTGAACCACGGGTAGCTTTTGGCCAGGGTCTCGCCATAGGCCCGGGAAACCGCGATCGTTCCGGATGCCTCTCGCAGGACCCTCGGCTCCTTGCGCCTTGCCGTCCACTGGGCAAGCGAGAACTTGAACCACCCGCCGGGCGGTCTGGTATGTGTCCGGTGGTAATAATCGTTCACCCACGGATCTTGGTAATCAAGCACATAGGGTACACCGAATAGGGCCTTCCACCGAGGTCCAAGAGCGAATGCGTCAAATTGGGTGGTGCTGAAGAAGACCAGGTCGAATTTCTCATTCCGCAGGATCTCCTCGCCCGCCTTTCGAAGCTGCCGCCCGCACCGGAGCCAGAGGTTTCCTGTGCCCGTCCAGCGAGTGAGCTTGGGCGTGATTCCCCGAACACGCACGATCCTGATGTCGGAAGGGTAGGTCCCCTCGAGGAGAGGATCAATGACGGCTCCCTCTATCGTCTCGGGGGCAACCGTCAGCACAACGGGCTCCCAGCCGCATTCCCTGAGGTAGGGCAGCGCAAGGCGGGCGCGCTGCATATCCGGCGCGTTCACAGGGGCGAAATGCGGTGAGACTATGAGAACCTTGCGGGTCGGCCGCTGTGGCGTTTCTTCCTTCATCGCTCGAACAGGAACTCCTCGCCTCCAAGAAACAATGGGACGAACCCCCGCGGGAGCGCGGCCTCCTGGTCGGGCGGTATGGGAAGCGTCTGCGAGGCATACGATGCTGCCGCCTCGGTCTTCGATGCAAGCGCTTGGTCCAGATCCACGCGCCACACCTTTCTGTAGAAGGTCGTTGCCGTCGGGAGCATAAGCGGATTCCACCAGCACCAGATTGGGAACTCGAGCAGCCTCGGCTCCATTTTCACTCGGCGCAAAGCCGCGCCGACGAGAAGGAACGAGGCCTCATGCTCGGAGCTCCCGTCCTTCCTGCAGGGGAGCAGTATGGTCTTTGGCTTGATGCCTTCCAACACCCTCGAGATCTGGTCGGCCAATTGGTCGCCCGAGCGGTCGTCCAGCTGGCTTAATGAGCCGTCTTGGGCTCCCAGGAAGATTATATCTTCCCACCTTATCCCAAGTCTTGATGTTGCCTTCTGCGCCTCTTGCCGACGGAGGGAGGCGACTTCCTTCCCCGTCACTCTCGGATGATGGGGATGCGAGGCGCTGCCGTCTGTCACAAAGGCGACGTGCACCGGAACGCCCCTTTTTGTGATGAGCGAAAGCGTTCCGCCGCACCCGAATGTCTCATCGTCGGGGTGCGGTGCTATGACAAGCACGGGGCTTGGCAGATCCAACGGCAGGGGTCGACTCCGTAGCCTGAGCGCAATGCGGGCAAGACGGGATGCAATGCCCCTTAAACGGAGGCGACCCTTGGGGGTGTCCGACCAGCCAAGCGTTAGCAGGCCGGCAATCCGGGAAACGGGTTTTGAAGTCGGATTCATGGACCTATTCCTTAGGCTCGATAGCCATGGGGCTAGCTTCTCTTTGTCACCGTCCGGCGCACGAAAGGAAGGCCCGCCGCCAGGATGATGACCATGGATTGAAACGTGGAGGTCACAAGCACGCTCGCGACCATCTCGAACGAGTTCATAAGGCTCATCAGCAGGTTAAGCGAAAGAAAGCCCTCGAGCGAGACGACCAGCTTGCGGGAACTGAGGTTCTCGACCCACGCGAAGAACAACCCCAATACGGCTCCCAGAAATATGGAGCCGGCGACTGGCCCAAAGTTGCCATAGGCCTCCGGCAGGAGGCCCCAGGCGATGTAAGTGGTGAAGGTCGAATCGAGGTCCTGCCTCCCGAAATGGGTGTTCAATAGAATCTGCCCTTCGTGGGTTCGTGGCTTGTCGGGCCAAAGTATTCTGGGGACTAGAAGGGGTGGAATGAGGGTGTAAGTGTCGCCCCCCAGCGGGGCAATATGGCCGACCTTTTCCGCATCGATGACGAACAACATGTTCTGCAGGTTGTCCACTCGATCGAGCAGGGTCTGATTCTTGCTGGTGGGGGAGCCCGCCCTATATTTTGTCGATGCGGACGAGTTGTTCTGGACGATGGCGTCCAGGCTGGCCTGGAACCATTCCGCGAAGACTGCCGGGGTTTGTGCCAGCGAAACCTCCTTGGCTTCTGAATCGGCGCTCTCCCAATAGCGGGAGCGCATCGTGCCTTTCCCAACGTTCAGGAAGGATAGTGATAACATGGCGATAGTCAGGTATCGCCATGGAATACGGCCGTTGCTCCAGAAGAACCCCACGCTAACGGTGATCAGGTTGGCCGCTGCAGACGTGAGGAGGAAGCCCGAGGCCGATATCATCGCGTTTACAACCAACAGGGACCAAAAAACGGCCTTGCCGAGGAACGAGACCTGGGTTCCTCCCACGACCAGGGCGATTAGGAAGAAGCCGCAAGCGCTAGCCACAGCAGTCAGCGCATAAAGGATGGAACTCGATCCGCTGGGCAACGCCGCGAAGATCGGGCCTGCAAAATCGAGACCCTGCAGTACCTGGAATGCCGTTGAGCCTAAGATCAGGCCAAAGCCCAGTTTGCTCCAGCCGCGCTCGCCGGATCGGTTGAATTCCCGAAGGGAATAGCAGATGGGCGGCGAGGGAGAGAACAGCTGCATCCCAATCCGCCAGGCTCCCGCCATGACGACGTTGAAAATGAATACTTCAATCCCAGCTTCGAGTAGGAATTCCGCAGGGTAGTCCAATATGCTATCGTGGCCCGCGGCGATCGGAACGCCGTAGATGATCAGGCTCTGGATAGCCATCATGGGCAGGAGTGGGAGGCCGATCGCGAATCTGCTCCAAATGAGCATGGCAACACAGGTGCCGACGGACATCACCGCGAACGCAACCGCGCCTGGCTTGCCCGAATAACTCACGTAGGCTGTTTCGGCGACCAAAGCGATCGCCATGGGCGCTATGAATCGCTTGATGATAGAGGAGACCTTGTCGCTCAACGCGTGGATCTCGGTAAAGCGATTGAGCTGATTCGTGGAACGCCCGTCCGTCATGTTAGGGGATGAGGCAAGGGTGAGCCGCCGAACCCGGGGGCGAGATGGGCGATCGCGCCTGCCTGGCCCCTGAGGGTTGACGTGTCATGCTGAGATCAATGAGGCAAGGCGCTCCTTGAACCGCAAATAGGAAAACATTTTGGAGCGCTCCACGATGGCCTCAGCGCTCCAATCTCTGCGCAGCGCGTCGACGATCGCGACGGCCAAGCCTGAAACATCGCCGTATTCGACCAATACGCCCGTGTCGGTCGATATGACCTCGGGGGTGCCCCCGGAAAGCGCCCCTAGGCAGGGGCGGCCGTTGGCCATCGCCTCGAGGTAGACGATCCCGAAGCCCTCCTTCAGGCTCGGAAGGGCGAAGAGACTGCTCCGAGCATATTCGTCCCCCAGCTCTGAATCGGCGACGAACCCGGCAAATTCGACTCCGTCCGGCACATTGAGCTTTCTGGCCAGCTCCTGCAGGCTCGGAAGGCCGTCACCCCTTCCCACAATCCTCAGGCGCGCTCCCGGAACCCGGCTGCGAACGGCTGGCATGGCTGCAATGAGATGGTCTATGCCCTTGTAGTTGTCCGCGATTGTGAGGCGAGAGATCGAGAGGATGACCGGAGGTCCCCCAGGGATACGGACTGGTGGCCGGAGACCCAATGCTGGGTCCAATGCGTTTGGAATCACCGAGGCTTTCTCTGTCGGTATGCGCCCGTATTTAAGCACCTGCTGTCGGGTGTATTCGCTGACGCAGAGCACTCCACGCGCTCCGCGCAATGCTCTCAGCTCAAGGAATGTAAACGGCCGCCATGCCTCGATTCCGTGCGCAACGAGGAAATATGACAGCCTTGGATTTAGAAACGATGCCGCCCAAGCCAGTGGCAGTTGAGCAATGTGTCCGCAAACGATCAGCTCCGAGCGCCGGCCTAGGCGCAATGACGCCCCGATGAACTTGAGCTTGCTCCCGCTGCAGCCGACCCACTCGACGAAGCTGGTGCTGGAGTACCTGCGTAGTTCCGCAGGCTCCGCGCCGGCGTCGTTTAGTGAAATACACCTTACGTTGCCTTCGGGCTCGGCAAGATCGCAAAGGGCCTTCAGGTAGAGCCTGAGGATGCGCATAATCCCCCCTTCTCCAGCAAACAGCTCGGGTGCCAATAGCAGAGTATCCACGTTTTTGGTTTTGGCTACGACCCTGGGACCGGGAGTGCCTCGCGGCGCCGATTCAGGAAGGCGACGAGCACCGCGAGACTCCACACTCGGGACCAGCCTCGGTCCTCTCCACCAGAGGCAAAATCGAGCCACAGTTGCTGGACCGGTGCCGTTGCCAAGAAACCGCTCTTAGCCACGCTTGCGGTGGAGAAGGTCTCATCGAGGAAGGGCCGAAGATCCTTACGCATCCAGATGGGAAAGGGCAATGTGAAGCCGCGTTTCCGGCGCTTCAAGAGGCCCGGCGGCATTATGTCCGCCACAGCCTCGGCTAGCACGGACTTCGGGCGCCTCCGGTCCTCGCGGAAACGCGTTGGCTGGCGCCAAAGCCACTCGATCAGCGGGCCATCGATGAACGGCACCCGTAGCTCGAGGGAATGCCTCATGCTCATCACGTCGCTGTCTTTTAGGAGCACGTCTGCCATGTACGTGCGCAGCTCCCATGCGCTCACAAGCGAGAACAGGTCAGTATTCCCGAGGTCGGCCCGAAGGGTGTCTAGCTGCGGATGAAAGGGTGACCGTCCCGTGGTCTCTGCAAGGACACCTTCGGCAAGCAGCGAGCGGATGCGGCTCTCGGGGAACACGCGGCGTTGGAGGGCTGCGAGTTCATGGGGGTCACGCGCGTATGCCAGGAAATCGGAAAGCTTGCGTGCTCGGGTGCCCCCACTGTTAAGGATGTTGGTCAGGGCGGAACGCAGGGGACCTGGAACCTTCCGCCAAAGGGGAAGCTGGCGAGCAAGTGCCGGAACCGAGCGAAAGGAGGGATAGCCCCCGAAGAGCTCGTCGCCACCGAGGCCCGAAAGGGCCACCTTAACGCCGCCTTCCTGGGCTGTCTGGCTAACGTAGTAGGTATTGATGCCGTCGCCGGACGGTTGGTCGCACGCGCCTATGATCGCATCCACGTCGCGCGCCACCTCGTCCCCCGTGAGTATTCGCGTGTAATGCACGGCGCCGAAATGGCGAGCGCTCTCCTCGGCCTCGTCCGCCTCAGAGAAACCATCCTCCTCGAATCCGATGGAGAAGGTCTTTAGCGCGTTGCCGCTGGCCCTGGACATGAGCCCCGCTATCACCGCCGAATCGAGACCTCCCGAGAGAAATGCCCCGACGGGCACGTCCGCTAGGACATGGGCACTGATGGTGTCGTCCAAATGCCTGCGCAGTTCACGCACAAACTCCTCGCGGGATCCGCAGGGTGGGGAGTCGGTTGCAATGGTGCGGAACGACCAACTTGCATGGACGTCGATCCTCCCCTGGCAAAAACGAAGGCATTCTCCCGGTCGGAGACAATGGATGTCGCGATAGATGGTGCGGGGCGCCGGCAGCGCAAACCACGCCAGGTATTCAGCCACCGACGCAGGGTCGAACTCCCCGGAACCTGCGCCGGACCTAAGGAGAGCAGACGTCTCCGATGCGAAGACAAAACGCCCGCCATCTTTGAGGAAGTATAGCGGCTTTATTCCGAATGTATCCCTCGCGGCGAAGAGCGACTCCTCGACCGAATCCCACAAGGCAAAGGCATACATTCCTCTCAGCCGTTTCAGGGCGTCTTCCCCCCATTGGGCTAACGCAGCGAGCAGCACCTCCGTGTCGCACCTGGTGCGGAATACCCATCCGAACGGCTCCAACTCGCGTTGCAGCTCACGAAAATTGTAGATGGCGCCGTTAAAGACGATGGTATACCGGCCATCTGGCGTGGCCATGGGCTGGTGGCCATTCATCGGGTCGAAAATTGCGAGGCGCCGCATCCCTATGGTGGCGGGGCCACAGAGAGCTATTCCCGAGTCATCGGGTCCCCGATGGATCATTGCCGAACACATGCGCAGGACCGCCTCATTCCGGGCTTCGGGTGAGGTATTGGGATCCACGAACCCAGCTATGCCGCACATGGTATGTTCAGATTCCCGGACGAGCCTGCTTGGCCTGCAGCTTGGTGATTGCCACGATAATGGGGACGGCGTTCCGGTGGAGCCGGTTCCGCTCCGGGTTCTTTGTCGGGGCAGCGTAAGCTCCTCTGGGCGAGCCTGGGCGGATGCCAAGGTTCATGCGGAGATCGAGGCGGCTATCTCCTTGGCTTTCTGCGGGGAAAACAGCTTTTCCACCAACATCAGGCCAAAATCGACGGCTGTACCCGCACCCCGTGAGGTTAACAGCTTGCCGTCTGAGACTACCCGTTCGCCCAGCAGGGCCGCAGTTAGCTCGTCACTAACCGAAAAGTGCGCCGTGTAGCGGTGGGTTTCCAGGATCCCGGAGCCCTTAAGGACGAGCGGCGCGGCGCATATGGCGGCGATCCAGCCTCCACGATCGCGCTGCCTGGTAATCCGTTCGGCGACACGCGGGTCGGCCCGCAGTTGGGGGACGCCGGGGCCGCCCGGCAGGAGGAGGCAGTCAAATTCCAGCCCCATGACGGATTCGAGCGTTGAATCTGCATGGAGCGTGATGCCGCTTCGGCCCGTCACATGGATTCCTGTGCCCAGGGCGGCGACAGTCACGGTGGCCCCGGACCGTCTCAAAAGGTCAACTGGGGTGACGGTTTCGATTTCCTCAAAGCCATCCGCTAATACAACAAGGACGGTTGGCGCGGGCATGGGGCTCATTGAATACGCCGAAGTCGCCGACCTCACGAAAATTATATCAAAATCGCCTCGTTATCTTCATGGCGATTGGCGATAACTCGCATCATGGCAGGCGTTGGCAAACTCCTAAAACAAGCTCAGAAAATGCAACGGTCCATCGAGGCGCTTCAGGTGCAGCTCGAGGCTCGGGAGATTTCCGTCACCGCCGGGGGCGGGGCTGTAAAGGTGAAGGTGAGCGCGGCCGGAAACTTCCTCGCCATCGAGCTGGACCCGGAGTTCCTGAAGGAGGACGCAAGGCTTGTTTCGACCACGATACTTGCGGCTGTTCAGGACGCTTCGAAGCAGGCTAAAGAGCTGAATGAAAGTGAAATGCAGAAGGTAACATCTGCGTTTCAGATGCCGGGCATCTTTTAAGCGCGTGGCCACGGCCTTTGAAAAACTTCAGCTCGCGCTGCGAAAGCTTCCTGGGGTGGGGTTTCGCTCCTCAGAGCGAATCGCACTCCACCTGCTCCTGGGCAAGCCGGAGCAACTCCAGGGCCTCGTTGCCGCGCTGGGCGAAGCTGCCCTTGCAATTCGCCGGTGTACGCGCTGTGGGAACCTGAGCGAGGATGCCCTGTGCGCAATATGTTCGGATCCAAGGCGCGATCAACGCGCGGTCTGTGTGGTTGAGGCCGTGCCGGACCTCGTGGCGATCGAGCGGTCTGGCTCATGGCGCGCTGGCTACCATGTGCTCCACGGGAAGCTCTCTCCGTTGCACGGTGTCGGGCCGGACGACCTGAACATCGCGGCTCTGTTTGACCGCGTCAAATCCCTGGAGGTCGACGAGTTGGTCCTGGCGCTCTCGAACGACGTTGAGGGTGAGGCAACCTGCCACTACATCCAAGAAAACCTGCCGGCTGCACGGGATATCCGCGTTACCCGAATCGGGTTTGGCATTCCAAGCGGTGGTGGTGTGCTCTACGCGGATTCTGTGACGCTGAAGAGCGCATTGGACAGCCGTCGGGAATTTTCCTGAGGGATAGCGCATACTCCCCGGACTTGAGCTGACGCCTGTCCTGCAAGAGGAACAGGCGCACTGCGGGTTCGGCGCAACTATCCGCGGGTTGAATCAAGGACCGCAGAGCTCGCCGCGAGCGCCGAATTAACGCGATTGGGGTCCCAGGCGGAACTCAGGAGGGCGGCCTGCGGGCCACAAAATTCTCCAGGCCGTGTTGGGACCGCTCCGCGCGACCCAGCAGCTCGCACGCAAACCCGGATTGGCGCAGGATCTCCTTAACTGGAGTGTCCGGACCTAGGGAATCTTCAAATATCACCGTGTGGAGCGAGTCCTGGCGAAGCGTCCTCGCCAGTCCCTTTAAAACGGAAAGTTCGTGGCCCTCGACGTCGAGCTTGATGACATTTGGTGCGGGAGCCGTTCCCTGGGAAACGAGTTCGTCGCCGCATGCGGTGGCGACGGCGCACTCACCTGCATACGAGCCCGCGGACCAAGGTGACAGGGTGGACATGCCGGGGTTGCCCGGAGGTCCGATGTGGAGGGTTTGGTATCCTGTGCGGTCCGAGAGCGCGATACCTAGGATGTCCACCTCTAACCGGTTGAGCGCGCAGTTTCTCCTAAGACGGGCTAGCATCGCCTCCGAAGGCTCGAAGCAAACGACCCGGGCGTGCGGCCTCAAGTATTTTGCCGTAAGGCCGTGCAGGCCGAAGTTCGCCCCGATGTCCCAAAGCACTCCGGAGCCGAGCGAAGAGGATATGGCGACAATCACCTCGGACTCGTAGTAGCCCTCGCGGAGCACGATGCCGTCAATGTATCCAAACGGCGACAGTTCGAATACCGTTCCGAAGGAGGTCGCGGCGCGCAGTGTCCCTTGGGAGTCGTGACCACTTAGCCGCCAGAGCCGGATAAAGCCGCGCAAGCCCACCCGTAGATAGGCCCGAAGCAGGCGGTCGACCATGCCTGGCGGGGAGGACTGAACTCTTGCGAGTTCCCCGGGTCGGCCCGAGTTGTTTTTGTTGTCCATTGGATGTGCCGATCCACGAAAGAATCGGGGCTTGGCGGAGGTTCTAGTGGCGCCGCCTCGGCCTAGGTTCCCGCGACCGAGGCTCGATAGAGGTTGAGATAGGCGTCCGCGCACACCTCCAGGCTGAAGGATTTCTCGACCTTTCCGCGGCACGCTGCGCGGTCGATCTCACCAAGGCGGGCGACTGCCGCGGCGCCCTCGGTGGCGTCCCTGATGAAGAAGCCAGTCCGTCCCGCATCCACGACTTCAGGTGCGGCGCCGCGGGCGCAGGTTATGATCGGGGCGCCCACCGCCATGGCTTCGGCGAAGACTATCCCGAATGGCTCGTCCCACTGGATGGGCAGCACCAGCGCGGCTGCGCTTCCGAGCAACCGGTTCTTCTGGGTGTCGTCGACCTCGCCGATCCATTGGACTCCATCTCGGTCGAGCCTGGGGGCGATCTTCTTGTCCCAGTATGCGCGCTCCGGGCCTCCTTCCGGCCGGTTGCCTGCCAGTATGAGCCGTCGCCCGCTGGCGACCGCTATGTCTATCGCAAGGTCGGGTCCCTTTATGCTCTCGATGCGACTTAGAAACACGAGAGGGGCATCATGGGCGACGGCCGGAACGAAGTCATACTTGGACAACTCGACGAAATTGGGAATTCCCACCCACCGCCCCCCCCATTTTCTTGCGTTTGCGCAGATAAATTCGCTGCAGCCCGTAAAACGCATTGAGCCTCGCCCGATGAGGGCTGCAATGCTGATTTGGCGCCCCCCGGCGTGGCGCTGGTAGGACATTATCTTCGGCAGGTGGGTGGGCAGGATGGGGGCAAGGTAGGCCAGGCGGGAGAAGCTGTGCACGACGTCGGGCCGAAACATGTTGACGGCCCTCCGCAGGGCACCCGCGTTCCGCACGGTGTCGCCGATTCGGCCCGAGTTCAGATTCGGCCATGGGAACAGGGCCTGCGCAGGGGAGGAAGACTCGGGATGCGCGATGAGCCCAACGGTGTGTCCCCGGGCTGCTAGCTCGCGGACTAGACCGTCTACGATGCGCTCAATGCCTCCATATCCGCGCGGCGGCACGGGAATCTCGGGGTCGGCGGTCAGAAGTATTTTCACAGCCTGTTCAGGTGGCGGATCTTCCGACCGCGAATGCCGCCCACGCGTCGACCAGGATATCCGCGTGGCCCATCTGCGTCTTTGGAACGCTGCCTTCGGCCACCGCAGCCAGAATCGTGGGCAATAGACGCAGGTATTCGCCGTCCTTGCGAATCGGGTGCAGCAGCCATGCCTTTTCGGATCCGAGGTTTAGGCATCTCCAGCCCCTCCTTCCCAGAGATCGGTTAAGAAGCAGCTCCGGGGCTGGCGGGTAGCCCCGGGCGGCCAGTTTGCGCACCCTGAGCACCGCGGCTTCCCAGGGGCTTGCGAGCGGCAGTAGGGGCGAAAGCCGTGCCCGATCCAACAGAAAACAACGGGTGCTGAACCAATCATTGAGCCATCCTCCTGAAACGGCCTCCTTCGGACGCCCCTCGTGCAGGGTGGGCGCATCGTCCTCGGGGGATGACGCAAACCCCGGCGGGCTCATGCGCGGGACAGCTGCTATCGCCCGGGGGTGCGCGGCCCAATGGGCAAGGGCCTCGTCCACCCACGAAAAGCCCGGATCCTGATGCACCAGCATGTCGGCATCATAGTGCAGGACGAACCGTGTTTGGGGAAGGTCCAACGCGGCCCAGTACGCCATGAAGGCGCAGCCGCCATAGTCGTGGGTCTCCGTCATCCACCGGCGGCCGTACCGGCTCGCGAATCCGGGGATGCGTGGGTCGCCGGGCTCAATGTAGGCTATCTCGTCCAGCAGGCCCGACCTCTTTAGCTGCTCGGCCAGGTTCCGCACCTCCGAGAGACGCCTTGAAAACTCGTCCAGAGTGGAGCGCCTCTCGGGGTCGAAGATGCCTGTGCGCTGCGGCCGGCAGCAGTCGACAACGGCCATCCGGCGGAGCACATGCTCCTGGGAACGCAGGAGGGCTGGAACCGTGAGCCTGGCGTATGCCGCGTCGCCAGCGCTTAGGTTGATCTGAAGCGTCACCTCCCTTGAGCTATCAAAGCCATCGTGCTTTGCCGCCGTGGTCATGGGTTTTAGGGTCGGGCCAAGGGCAGGAAACGTTGGATGGATGCCAGGAGCTTCTCCTTTTCCTTGTCCCAGCAGAATATATGGCGAGCCAGATCCCATGCAGCGAGCCGTGCTGCGGACACTTGTCGGGCATCGGAGAAGAATGAATCGAGGAGGCGTGCGGCGTCCTCAGTCTGCCAAAGATCACAAAGCAGCGCCGCGCTCCCGAGTGTGGGGGCAATGTCCGCCTGGGCCCGGGTCTTGGCCAAAAGCTGAGGAATGCCGGCAAGGAGATAGGCAAACACCTTGTTGGTGAGACAGAGATCGCGGCTTAGGGGATGCCTCTCCTCCGTGGAAAGCCCCAAGTCCGCTGTTGCTGCCAGGAGCGGCATTTCCGCCGGCGACCCAGGCGGCAGGAAGTGTATATCGCGCGCCACGCCAGCCTGGCGGGATAGCGAGCGAAGCTCGGACATGTAGTCAGCCGAGACAAATCCACGAAGGTGCAGTTCGGATGGAGTGCGCATTCGCCCCATGATCCTGATCACCGATTCGAGACCCCTGCCTGGGCCAATTGTCTGGGAGAACCAGTAAAACCGCGCTGCTCGCTCCTCGGTGACGGGCCCCGGATCTGCTGGGACATGTGGTCCCTCGGAGACGGGAAAGACATTGAGGAGCGTGGACGGAGAGACGCCGTAGGTGCTCTCAAACTGTGCACCAATAAGGGGCGAGGCCGCGGTGAGATGCGAGCACCCGGGCAGGAGCGCCGACTGGAGGACGCGGCGGGCGGTTGAATCCGCTCGGTCCGCCATTGATGCCTCGGTCTCCGCGTCGTGAAAGTCTTCTGCGTCAAAACCGTAGGGGACACCGCGCTGCTTTGCGGCGAAGGCTGCTGCTGGCAGGCCGGCAAGGCAGTGCCCTAGGTAAAAGTCGGCCGAAACCTGGGCTGCTGCGGCTGCGAGGCGGGCGGACTCTGAGTTGAAGGCCCGCGCGGCTATGGGGATGGAGGCAAAACGGGGATGTGTCACTACCGCGCGGGCGAGTTGGCGCCCCGCCTTGCGTACCAGCGCCCTAGCTCCGCTGCCCGGACCGACTTGGGTATAAGTCCATATGGCGCGCCGGAATAGTTCCGCGTCAAGGGCGTCCGCCTGGGGAAAATGGCGGCCGGCGACGACATGGACCCTATATCCCGCCTCGGAAAGCGCGTCGGCGTTCCGGACCAGGCGAGGGGTAGACGCTGCATGGCCAGGGGTGACCAGGCAGATAAGTGGCGGGCTATCTCTCAAGTGCGCCAAGGATTCCCCTTTCCCGGAGTACGGCCTGAAGCGCCCGGCGGTAGTCGGCCCATTGCCAGGCGGCGGCAGTGGCCAGCGCCTCCTTCCGCATGGACCTTAGCTCGGCTCTGTGGGAAAGGCACCACTCGATCGCAGATACGATTGCTACAGGGTCCCCGGCCTTGATCAGCAACCCGTTCTTCATCGGCTTCAATAAGTCCGACGCCCCGGCCCTGTCCGTTGTTATGACGGGCAGGCCGCTCGACCATGCCTCGGTCACGACCATGCCGAACCCGTCGCAAAGCGTGGGGAAAACGAGCGCGTCGCTTGAACGGTAGCGTTCCATGAGGCGATCGCGCGGAATCGAGCCGCCGAAGTTCACACCCTCAGGCGAGGGTTGGAGCAGCTTCCGCGGCACCGACACGGCGCCAAACACGTCAAGCTGGGCGTGCCGGCCGAATTTGCCCTGGTGCCACGCATCCAGAAGATAATGGGCGCCCTTGCGGATCGAGAACGACCCCGCCCAGATCAGGCGCAGGGGACCGCCTTCGCTGCTGTCGGAAGCGTCACCGAGCTGCAGTGCGGGAGGGGCCCCGTAAGGCACCACCCGCACTTTTGAGACGTCCCGGCCCGCTGCGGAAAAACTGTTACGGGTGAATTGAGACGCCACGATGACGAGGTCGGCCGCCTCCCATTCGGCCTTGCGGCGCGAGGTCCTTCGGTCGTCCCTTGCGGCCGTGTGATGGTGGTAGGGGGTGTTGAGCTCAGGGAAACTGCGGATCTCTGTTTCAAGCAGCTTCTGGACGAAGACCGGTTCAGGAGCCGGTATGTCGTAGACGACGCGTAAGCCCAGTTCCTTTGCGCGGGTGAACGCCGTAAGCGAGCTGTGCTCAAAGCCGTAGACGGCCTGGTGGTTGGGGCGAATCCGTCTCGCGACAAGTCGATCGAACGCGGACTCTGTGCGTTCCCAGACCAGGTCGGTGAGCCGGCCTCCTCCGTCGATCTTTCCAACCACTAGCCGGGCGATTTCCCCCCAGGGATGGCTTTCCACCTTCTCCGGAGGCAACTCTGTCACGGTTCGCCGCTTTAGCTGGGTTTCGAGGTCGAAACGGACGAGGCGGGCCGCCCTGCAGACCAACCGCTGCCTCGCGCTCCGCGAATCATAACGGAGGGACGTGATGAACCGGTCGAGTGCCCCCGCCTCATACAGGGCCCGTGCGGCCTGCTGCACGAAGGGTGCGACGCTTGGATGGGAGATGAGTATGCTCAAGAGCAGAGCCTCTTTGCCAATCTCCAGCCCAGAAAACGGGAGGCCGCTTGGAATCGGCCTCCGCCAGGGAGCCGTCGGTTACCTCCGCCCAGCTCGCGCGCCCGAGCCTCGGCTTGGTTGGCGAGGTCGGGGCGGCCCGGATATAGCTCGAAGGCCAGCCACTTCCACCCGTCTGCGATTGCCGCAAGGGTTCTCGGCGAGCTATCGGCTTTCTTGAGGTGGCCGAGCGTAAGCTCAAATGAGCGGTAGAGTGAGGCTAACGATTTGGGATCGGAGCGGCCGCTGAGACTCCCAGGCAAATCTGAGCGGTAGAATGAAAGGGCGCCCGAGCAGAAGAATATGCGGCCCGCGCGGGTCATGGCTCGGGCGAAAAACTCGCCGTCGTCATTTAGGGATAGGGTTTCGTCCCACTCACCGGATTCGTCGAGCAACGAGCGACGCGCGAGCCAGGCGGCCGGGTGCATCATTGCGCCCGTCTCAAAATATAGCTGCAGGAATTCCGGCCCGGACATCTCCTTCCAATTGGGTTGCTGCGTGAACAGCGCGGCGGAGGGCTCGGTTGTGAATCGCGTCCATTCGCCGGAGATCAGCCGGGCCTCCGGATGGCCGTTGAAGAATGAGACTTGGCGCTCGATCTTGTCCGGTGCAAGGAGGTCGTCGGCGTCCAGGAATTGGACAAACTCTCCCCGTGCGACCCTAAGGCCCGCATTGCGAGCGGAGGATGCGCCGCCGTTTGGCTTGTCGATCACAACGACGCCGCGGGACTCAAAATGCCGAAGGACGGCGAGGCTTCGGTCCTTCGACCCGTCGTTGACGGCGATCACTTCCTTGTTTGCCCACGTTTGCGCCAGGCACGAGTCAAGGGTCTGTGACACCCACTTCTCGGCGTTGAAGCAGGGAACGATTATCGAGACCAGCTGGCTTTCGGGGTTCAGAGGGCCTTGGGGTTGGGTGGCTCGCCCGACCTGGGTTCACCTGCGGAGAGTGCCTGCCGCCAATTGTTGCGAAAGTACCAGCGCTTGGACCCGGCCACGTAGTGATGCATGACTGCGCGGCACTCGTGCACTTCTGGGGCAACGGGGAGGGTTACGTAGCTTGATATCGGCGCAACCACGCAGTCGCGCCCGGCGAGCAGGATGGCAGCGAGAGCCTGTTCAAGGTAATAGCTCTTACCCGCCTGCGCGAACAGCCTCCGACAGCAATCCTCAAGCCGCGGCCAATCGATGTCCTCTCCGCTGAGGCCGCACAGGCCGGTGTTTACGAGCTCCGGCACCGGGCGGCCTGCGAGCTCGGCAAGCAACTCCAGAGGGTAGCCGTAGGCGTTTTGGACATCCGTGGCGTGAAGCGGCCGTGTTGGGCGGTCGAGCCAGTCAACAAGCATCACTGGGTCGCTGAAGAACAGGAGATCGGAGTCCATGGAGAGTCTCCAACCTACTCGACCCGCGTGGACGTCCGTCAGCTTTCGCAGGTGCGGATAATTCTGCCACCGCTCCCGCAGCAGAGGGAAGCGGGCCTGGGGCAGGAACTCGTCGAGCCTGGCGATTGCCTCCTCCTTGGATACGAAACAAGTGCCGGGAACGATCCGCCTGAGGTGGGATCGCCACTCCTCGGTTAGGCTCCCGTCGTCATGGATGACGGGAGCCAAGGGCCGTCCGGTTTGCTTTCCGAACGTCCAGAGGCAGAATGCGGTCTGGTACCAGAATTTGCGCCCCGTAAGAACGTGGATCTCCAGGGCAGTCTCTCCGGGAGCGGGTAGGGGCAGCGAAGGCAACCCTAAGGCTGCCACCTCCATCTGCCTGCGCCCACGTTCGGTCCGCCACTGTCCCACGGGACCTCCGGCGCGGATACTGTCGCCCAGGGCGGCGATTGGACGGTGGTAGAGGTGGTAGGCCAGCGGACCCAGGCCAAGCGTTTTCGGGAGGGAACTCATCCTTTGCTGTTAGTCCTGCATTCAATGCTGGTACCTCTAGTCATGAGGGGGCGCCATTGCGGCTTGGGGCGCGGGCCTGCCGACCGGGTTCCAGGGATCGGTTTTTGAATTTTCGTCCATGTCATCTCGTCCCCCGGCCTTCAAAATGCCCGCAGGCGCCCTGCCAGCGAATTCGGGCCGCCGCGCCCGACCATGCCCTGTAGGTGGCCCACGCCTTCACCTGGCGAAGCGGAACCGTCCACCTCGGGATCGGAGGCCACGGATTGGCTCCGTGCTTGGAGAGCACCTGCATCCAGGACTTCTGCACGCCGCGGTTCAAGCGGGCCAGGTAGTCCTCGTCCAGACGCCATCCAGGTATCAGGTGGATAAGGCTCAATTCGGGGAAATAGCCAACCTCCCAGCCGTCCTTCATGATACTCATAGCGATATCATTGTCGCCTCCCGAGCTGAGGCTGCCGCCACTTCGGTCCGAGATGACAGAACTCGTCCCATCGGCCAACCACGCCCGTGCGGCTTCGACCCGAATGGCCATGCCCGCCCCGATCGGAGCCGCGTCGACCGGGTACTCGTCAATTGCCGATCCGGGAGGCCTCAGACCGGTGGCAATTCTCGAGGCGTCTCCCAGGTCGCGAAGGGCCAGGAGGCCGAGGAACTCCCGCTGCCAAGGGGCCGGCGCCCGCTCGAATTCGGGCAAGCTGCGCCCGCCCAGCGCACCGACCCTCGGATGCTGTGAAAACAACTTCAGCACTTTCTCGAGGTAGTCAGGCGCGAGCAGGTTGTCGTCATCAACAAATACCGCGATCGGCGAGCGTGCCTCCGTCAGGCCGCGCCTTCGAGCCCATGCGAGGCCTATCCGAGCCTCTCGCGTTACCTCAAGATTCGCCGGCGCGTTCTGTGAAAGGAATGCGGCGTCGACCGCCGGCTCTGACCCATTGTCGATAAGGAGGGTTTCCCAACGGCCCGCATCCAATGATTGCGCATTCAGGCTGGCCAACGTGCGGCTCAGACGCCCGGCGTGTGGGTTGTGCGTCGGAATGACGACGGTGACATCGAAGGAAGGTTGGCTCACGTGCCGAGGGTTATTGCAGTCGTTGTTTCCGATTGGACTCGAACGCTTCGAACGGGATCAAACAAAGGGCAGGATCCGTTTGCCGCGGCATGTGCCTTACGGCCCAGGTCGGCCTTCCCGGTAGCCCTTAACTTCCGCGGGACTGCCGTAGGCGATTGCGCCTTGGGGCAAATCCCTCGTGACCAAAGAACCGGCGCCGACTATGCAACCTTCCGCGATGGTGACTCCCCCGAGGATTGTGACTCCGGCGCCAAGCCAAACGTCGCGCCCGATCTTCGTCGGCAGGAGGACGTCCGGCTGCGACTGGATGTCGGTGCCGAAGGGCGGAACGGTGTGGTTGGACGACAAGATCCTGCAATGCATGGCGATGAGGCACCTCTCGCCGATGTTGACGCCGCCGTGACCGTAAACCACGGCGTACGGCCCCAGGAACACGTTTTGGCCGATAGAAATATCGCCGCCAAACGCATCGAGGACCACTCCTGTATCCAAGATGCAGTCGCGCGAAACCGTCACGGTTCCCGCACGACCTCGCGCCCACCCGCGGCGGGCGGCGACCCCAGACTCGACACGGGTCCCCTTTGCAATCGCGGCCCCTCTGAGCCGAAGTCGGCAGACGCGAAACGCCTGCAGCCACGCCTTTGCCAAAGACTTTGGTGTGAATCTCATGAAGGGGCGCCGGGATTCAGCCAGGCGATCGTGTCGGGCCCATCGGAGGCGACCTCATAACCCAGGGCGATAAGTTCACCGTAGAACAACATACGTTCAGGTGTTGCGGCGAACGAGTGCTCAAACTGAATGACCCTTGGGTGCCAGCGCGCGAGTGGGGCCGCGCGAAGCAAGGAAATGTCGTAACCTTCCGCGTCTATCACGAGAACGTCGCACGACTTCCCGCCGAACTCCTCCAACAGTCGCTCCCAGGTGATAGTCTCGACGTCCTGACGTGCAATGTCCTCATCCAGAAGGCCAAGACTCTTGGCCGTCGCTTGAAGGTGTTGAAGGTCGAATGTTGCCAGGCCGTGAGCCCAATCGGGCACGGAAAGGCCGGGCCTTAGGGAATAGAAAGCCCGCGTTCCGGATGATTTGTCGACCGCCGCATTGATGAACTTAAGACCCAGGCGGCCGGCGTAATTGTCGCGCAACTGCGAGAACAAGGATGGAAGGGGTTCAACTAGAACGCCGGTCCAAGAGTGATCGAGCACCATTTTTCTTACGGGGTCGCTACGGACGCCGTCGTTTGCACCTATCTGGATGAAGCGCAGTCCTTCTATTCCTGGAAATACGCGAAGCAGGATGGCGTCGAAAACACTGGCCGGCGGTGCGTGGACATATTTTGCGGCTGGATGATTTGCCCTGATGGCTACTACACCAAATCGACGAAGGAGATTCCTGCTGATCGATTGAAATGACATGTTGAAGGCGCTCAGGCAACGATACGCCGAAAGTCATTCGGGCGGTAGAGCGCCCGGGCGCGAGTCGCAGCCGCGGCGCCCATCTCACGCCATGAGGTTCGCAATTCCCATGCCTTCAGAAGCGACGTCGCGAGCAAGCCAACGCTCGGAGCGGGACAAATAAACCCGGTCCGGCCCGGCTCGATCCATTCAGTGGCACCGCCGACCTGCGTTGCTAGCACGGCCCTGGCCCGCAGCATGGCTTCAGGTATTGTCATGGGCACGCCTTCGTCAAGGGCTGGGGAGACCAATAGGTGGTTCGATTCCCAGATTTCGTCCAGCCGAGGGACGAATCCTCGAAAAAATACACGGTCGGTAATCCCGAAAAATCGTGTGCATTCCTCGAGGTATTCGCGTTGTTGCCCGATGCCATAGATGTTTAGTTGCCACCCAGGGATGTCTCGGAATCCGGCCGCGAGAGCCTTAATGAGCAGGTCAACCCCCTTGACGGGCTCGAGCCTTGCGATGCACGCAAACGACCAGGGGTCCGGAACCGGCCATCTAAGATCCGTGGCCGAAGATAGGGGATTGTGCACCATCTCAGCATTCGGCAACGGGGAAAGCAGATGCTGCCGGGTTACTTCGAGGTTTCGCGGAGAAACAAAATAGACTCGATCAGCGGCCTGGATCAGGTTGCGAGCGCGAATACGGTCCGCTTCGTCTAGCAGTGGATGCTCGCTCTGAAAATTGGCGATGATCCGGTATGGGGTACCTGAGGTGCGGAGCCACTTGATGAGCTCAGGCTCCAAAATGGGATCGTAGGTCCCACCGCAGCTAAATATCAGCATATCCGGCGCAAAGGCTTTGACCGCGGCATTCAGACGGGCCGCGTGACTCTTGTGCCATGGGGCCCTCCGTAATGCTTTTCTCCAAAGAGGCAACGGCCACTCGAGCCCAGGACGGATGAATACCGACGCTCCCTGTTTTGCCAAAGCATCAACCCGCGCATGATCGGCAGTTAACTTGGAGATCGCCAGAAGCACGGGGTCGCCCCGAGCCAAGGCCGCCTCGGCGGCTGATGTCCACAATGTGTCGGCGCCGCCCCAGCGGTAGGTGAGGATAGTCGATACAAATGCAATTCTCATCACTTGGGACTTGACCTATTTTGGAAGGCGGATCCAGGACCGTGGGACGACGTCGCCCCCGTCTTGCTTTCCGTCAGCAAACCAAGGATCTGGCGCTATCACGGTCTTCTCCGGATTGGGGTTCAGCCAAGCCGCCCACCATGCGAAGGTGCTGTTGGATACGACGGCATGGCTGCAAGCGCTCATAAGGCGGATCTTGTCGTGGGCGTGCCAATGATCAACGACCCGGACAAAAATACAGGGCGATTCCGGCTTAAACTCTCGCTCGACGATATCGATGTCGTCCGAGAAAACGTAGAACGTGACCTTCCCGTGGCGTTCGCTCATGAGCGCCATCGCCCTCCGGTAATAGTCGAAATCCAGCACTCCGATTCCCTGGTTGAAGACGGGGTTGCGGACATAGTCGCCGCGGCGGAAATGGATCGCAACGGAGGGCCCCCCGCCCTTGATCCGGGCTAGCATTTCCTCGACGGGCTGAGGCGCCGGATACCGGAAGCTGAAATGCAGCCGGAGAAGGTCCGATATGGGCGCGAAAAACTGCTCCGACTGCCACATCCCATGCAAATATGTGTTGTCGGGCTGTTCGAAGAATCCCGGGTAGAACCCAAACCTCTCGGCATAGTGGAGGTTTGCCGGCCCCGAGTACCTCTTGGAGACCAGGTAAAAGTGGAGGGCCCTCGCCAACCGCACTCCAAGCTTTTCGGTCCGAGTCAGTTTGACCCCCCTCACGCGATCAATTTCATCCCGGACAGCGAATTGCTCGATGACGTTTAGGCAGCTGAGCGCATACCGGTTGTGCGCTTCATAGGCAGGGTTCATCCGAAACCAGTCGACGTCCAGCTTAAGGACCGTTCGGCGGTGCTCGGCAAGAGCGAGACCGGCCGCATACTGGAACATCTGGTTGCCTAGGCCACCGGTTAGACGGCTGATGATCATCGTCCTGTTGGTTTGACGCGGAATGGATTTGCTAGCCGCGAAAGCACACGCGTCAGGCGCAGGCCCGCCAGATAGAGGCGGTTGCGGGCAAACCGCAGATTGACGTAAAGCTGATCTCCTTCGGCCCCTCGGAGTTCCTCGTAGGCAACTGCAAAGCCATGGTTCCGCAATATCGACTCAATTTCGCCACGGAGCTTTTGGCCGCTGTAAAGCTCCTGGTTGCTGACCTCCATCCAGATCACCCGTATGCGGGGCATGACTGCGCTGGCTCCTTCAAGCACAAGGCCTTCGGCGCCCTGGACGTCCATGTGCATGAAATCGATCGAGTCGATGTCGTGCGAGGCGCAGACATCCACGAGCGTATCACACTGCACTGTGATTCGATCAGGAAATGTTATCCAACCATGCATCGGTGTGCCCAGGGCAGGCGGGAGCAGTGAGCTTGATTTGTTTCCGTAGTTCCAGTTCTCCCCTGAGAACAGCTCGGGCGGTCTTCCATCGGAGACGTGGAATTCAGCCGTGCCCTTGCGGTTGGAAACCGCACATGGGATCACCTCCGCCGCGACGGAATATCTGGCGAGATTTTCGCGCAGGATCTCTTGGTTTGCGGGAAGCGGCTCAAACGCGAGAAGGCGCGCGCCGGGAAACATGCGCGAATAGCGGATTGTATCCTCTCCTTCGCAGGCTCCCACGTCAAAAATCACGGGCTTTCGGACGCCCTTTAAAAGGAACCTGAGTTGGGGCTCGATCGGGCTGGGACGCCCGAGGTAAGACTCGAGGTTTGCGGGTTTTGGATTCACGTGCGCCGCAGGGTGACTCGCATTGAGTTCAGGACAACTCCTGCTCCTGCGGTCATTGGAAAATACCCCTGGGGGCGGTCTCCGGATATGTCGAACCGCGCCGCTTCGATCTGCTGAAGAACCTGATCAGAGTCGTTCAGTCCGACGAGAAGCGTATAGGTGCTCGCCTGAAGGAACGTCTCCTGCTCGAAGAGAACCTCGTAGGCGCCTGGAATCACTTCACTGGGGGTGCTCCACGCGGTCTGTGCGGGAACCCCGTCCGCGGCCACCAAGCCCAGACCCACGACAAAGTTCTTGTAGGGGCGGCCAACGCGAAAGGATACGCGCACGCGCCACGGCTGGCCCACGGCCACGACCGAGCGCGGGAGGCCATCGAGCGATTCGAGCGACACCGCCGTGACAAACGCGGCATCGCGAGCGTGTTCGTCGGGAGCCGGGATCCTGAGAGGCTCGTCGGGAAGATTGTCGTGAAGGTAGGTATTGAGCACCTGCTGGGTCAGCCCAATCGCCTTAACGCGCCCAGCTGACAGGAGCACGGCCGAGCTGCATAAGCGGCGAACCGCATCGATGTTATGCGAAACAAAGAGCACAGTTCGCCCCTCGTTCGCAGAGACCGAGTGCATTTTCCCGAGGCATTTCTTCTGGAAGGCTATGTCCCCGACCGCAAGAACCTCGTCGACGATCAGGATCTCCGGCTCGAGATGGGCCGCCACCGAAAAGGCGAGGCGCACATACATCCCGCTCGAATATCGTTTAACCGGGGTATCGAGAAACTTTCCAATCTCGGCAAACTCCACAATCTCATCAAATTTCCGGCGAATTTCCACGCGGGACATGCCTAGGATGGCACCGTTGAGGAAGATGTTCTCCCTCCCTGTCAACTCCGGGTGGAATCCGGTGCCGATTTCGAGAAGGCTGGCAACGCGCCCCTGAAGTCGAACCCGGCCCATCGTGGGCTCCGTTATGCGCGACAGCACTTTCAGAAGCGTGGACTTGCCCGCTCCGTTCCTGCCAATGATTCCCACGACGTCGCCCCTGCTTACCTCAAAGGAGACATCTCGAAGGGCCCAGAACTCCTCCTCGGCTGGATTTGCTCTGTTGGCTCGGCCCTTTCCCTGAAGCCTTTTCAACGAGGAAGTGAGGGCGGTCGCCAACCTGTCACGAAGGGTGTCGTGGCGCCTAGGGCCTCCTATCATGAACCTTTTGGAGAGGTCCTCGACCGATACGGCTAGGGTTGGCATTGGAGTGGACCGGTTCTCAGATGATGTCGGAGAAGTTCCTCTCCGTTCTGCGGAAGTACCACAGGCCGGAGACCATGAGCAGCGTCGCACCTATGAGAGACGAGGCGAGGTCGACCAGGTTGAGTTGGAAGTCGCCGCCAAGAAGGCTCCAGCGGAACACCGCGATTACTCCCGTGAGAGGATTAAATGCCAGGATACCACCCCAGGTGTGCAGGATGTCCGTGCGGTACCCGACCGGTGTGGCAAAGACGCCGAACTGCAGCATGAAGGGCACGAGAAAACGGAAATCGCGGTACTTGACCGTAAGGGCGCTCAGCCAAAGGCCGGCGCCCATCGCGATAGCGAGCGTCACCAGAATGAAAAAGGGGAGCAGCAGAATGTGCCAGGTCGGCCACACGCCAAACGCAACCGCGAAGAGACAATAGAGCACGAGCGTGATCAAAAAATCCATCAGGGCGACGCCCAGGGCGGAAATCGGCACGACCAGCCGCGGAAAATAGATCTTTGAGATCAGGTTCGTGTTTGAAACCAGGCTGGAGCTCGAGCCCGACAGGGCGGACGAAAAAAGCTGCCAGGGAAGCAGACCCGCCAGGACCAGCATCGGGTACGGCACGGATCCCGATGACATGTGGGCGAGATTGCTGAATACGAACGTGAAGACGATCATCGTGACCAGCGGCTGAAGGACCGCCCAGGCCGCGCCCAGTGCCGCCTGTTTGTAGCGAACGTTAATGTCGCGCAGTGCTAGAAAATACAGGAGCTCGCGGTAGCGCCAAAGATCGCTCCAATACTGCGCTGCGGACCTGCCGGGCTCGATGATGAGCTCGCGGTCGGCGACGGATATTTCCGTTTTGGGGTTGGGCTGGTTCATTTATGCAACTGCGGAGCAGCGTCATTTAAGGGGGTGAGCGACTGATATCTAATAAAAACGGGCTGCGACAGGCCAAGGGGATCCCTTAGGCGATTGATTTAGCGACCGATCCGCCGGGAAACCTTCGAGCAAGATAACGCGGCGAATCAACGATAGCGGTCGGAAAAGCTTCGCCCCGTCGCTTCGGCACAACGAACGACCAAGAATGGGAGTTTGGCAGGTAGGTTTGGGTATAAGCTCTCGAACTTATCTTTGACGCAAATGATTCGACACCAAAACCCTGCGAGGTGCAATAATGATGGTCGGGCGTCGGCTGGGTACAATCACCCATTGGCCGGCTCAGGAGCGATGATGAGCGAGCCGGATAGGCGAGTGCAGCGGGCATCGGGCGACCCCTGAGTTTGGGAAGGCATCGCCGCGCGAGGGTCCGCTGGGGCGAAAAGCTGCCATTTTGGTATTCGCATGGGCGCTTATGGCAGATGCCCGTGGCCGGCGCGGTAAGTGCACCCCTTCAACAAGCTTCCGTTGTGGCACGAGCAAAGCCAACAACGTTGCTTTGAACATTGGCAGTCTCAAGGATGCCGGGACTCCAGATGACCCATTGTTCGCCTGCCACGGGCTTCTTGAAGCCAACATTTCGAGGGCCGCAAGATGCGGTCCAAGAACGCGTGGCGATCATGCTCCGCATGTGAATGCCAAGTGAGCAACCCCTGCAACATTTCAATTCTCATTCCCGCAAAGAACGAGCGGGACAACATCCGAGCCTGCATAGAATCCGCGCGATTTGCCGATGAGATCGTGGTTGTGGACTCGGGCAGCACGGACGGCACAAGCGATGTCGCCAAGTCGCTGGGCGCAAGAGTCGTTGAATTCAAGTGGAACGGAGCCTTTCCCAAGAAGAAGAACTGGGCGCTCGAGAACGTTGCTTGGCGCAATGAATGGGTCTTTGTGCTCGATGCGGACGAGCGCATAACGCCGGAGCTTGAGGAGAATCTGCGCCGCGCCGTCGAGCATCCCAGCTCCGACGGTTACTATGTCAATCGGTGCTTCTGGTTTCTCGACGGGTGGCTCCGGCACTGCGGTTACTATCCGAGCTGGAACCTCCGGTTTTTCCGCCATAAGCTGGGACGATACGAGCAACTCTCAGGGTTGGCTGACTCAATGTCCGGGGACAACGAGGTGCATGAGCATGTCATCCTGAATGGAAAGGCCGCCCGGCTTGGCGGGGAGATGGAGCATTTTGCCTTCCCTACGGTGGAAATATGGGTGGAGAAGCACAATCGTTACTCGAACTGGGAGGCCCGGTTGCTCCTCTCGGAAGAGGGCCAGAACGCATCGGGAAACGCGCCCATTGACCCGGTCCTTGCTCGGAAAAGGTGGCTAAAACGCCTAGCGGCCCGAGTTCCGTTCCGGCCGGTACTTCGTTTCTTTTATCATTACGTCATCAAGGCGGGATTTCTAGACGGTCGACGTGGCTACATTTTTTGCAGGCTCATGGGGTTCTATGAATTCCTGAGCGCTTCGAAGGCATACGAGCTCCGTCTCCCGAAGAAGGATTAGGCGGGACCGGCCGCGGATCTATGGGGCTCCGGCTATCCCTGGGTGCCTTGCCCAAGCTGCGAGCCCGGGCGCGCCCATATCCACCCAATGCCAAGTCTTAGGCGCTCGTATCCGCAGTCCAGGAGAAGCCTAGGCAGTGCCTCGACGTCGAGTCCGCGCATCCGGAGAATGTGGTCGTGTGACTCCAGAATGAGGGCACGTACTGTTCCTGATCGAAAAGCCGCCTCTCCGCCGCGAACGGCCTCGTACTCGAATCCTTCGATGTCGATCTTCACGACGGGCCTTGCGCCCGGTGCGCGCCCCAGAATGTCCATCAGGGTGACAAGCGGAGTAGGCTGCGTTGCGACCCGATAGCGCGTGGCCGAGGCCAGACCCGATGAGGCGTTGTTCATATCCGGAGATAGGTGGAGTGTCGCGCTACCCGCTTTGTCGGAAACCGCTGCCTGTATGACCTCGACGTTCGTGCAGCCGTTTTCGGCGAGATTCTTCGACAACACGGGACCGAGCCGAACCTGTGGCTCCACCGCAAGCACGCGGCCTGTGGCACCCACAAGGCGGCTGGCGACCACCGTAAAGTATCCCTCGTTCGCACCTATGTCGACGAAGGTGTCGCCGGGACGCAGCAACTCGCGGAGCATCTCAAGGGTGGCGCGCTCATAGACGCCATTTTCGGCGAGCTCGAGGCCTGAGAAGCTCGCCGGATCGACCCAGAACACTCCTTCGCCGGTGGTGATGCTACGGCGCCTGATGTACAAAAGGCGCTTTATCAGGGACGCTAACGGCGCCGGGCGCACATGCATGAGGAGGCGGCCAATAAAGAAATCAATCGATCGACGTTTCATTTACAGGAGAGTGATGCCGATACCGCAGGACCGAACCGAGGTGTCGAGTATTGATTAGGCATATCTTCAGCGTGACACGGCTCCCGCAGCACCGTGTGCCCTGACTCTGAATTCCGACAGCCTGTCCCCAAACTTTGTTGTAGACCCGAAAACTACCGCCTCAGAGTCATTGCTCAGTGCGGTTGAACCACATCCATCATGTCTTCCGACAGCCTGTCCCCAAACTTTGTTGTAGACCCCCAAATTAGATTCCCGTTCCGAGATGGTGCGGGTGCGGGGAATCGAACCCCGATTTCAAGCTTGGGAAGCTCACGTGATAGCCGTTATACTACACCCGCGTTTGGCGTTTGTTTCTTCTAGGGGAGCCCCGGTTGCGGTCAAGCGTGCAGCTTGCCGGCAATTGAATTTTGGGCCCTTATTGGCGGCTCGCGGCCGCCTTTGGGCAGCTCATAGGATCCGGACAGCGACGCGCACGTTCGCGAATCCGATGTCCTCGTATTTGACGCCCGACGTGGGAACGAACTCCTGCCACGCCTTCCATTCACCCATGCGCCATCCTGTGAATCCAAAATACTCGTCAAAGACTATGATGGTGCCGGGTAGCACCTTGTTTTCTAAGATCCTGAAAATCGACCAAGTTGCCTCGAAAGTGTCACAATCAACTGGGCCCCGTGCAGGCGCCTAACTCGGCGGCTAGATTTGCCGGAGCATGCATCCAATGCCAATAATCTTCGCAGGGGCGCGGAGACACGCCAGTTCAATCGCCCTCCTCAGAGGCAATTGACCTCGATTTGGGTGAAAGCTCCCGGATCCACGCGGTCAATCGGGGCGCCACCCAGTGCCCTTATTTCGAATCTGGATTGAGCCTTCAATTGTTCGAAACAGAACTGCGGGTCGCCCAATCCATTGAAACCAAACGGGTGCAACTCAATCACTGCAGAAGAGCCTGCAGGCGCTAAAACACCTTTCATTGCGGGAACGAGCGAACGCTCGAAACCCTCAACATCTATTTTTAACAATATAGGCTTCGTGGTCTCGGACTGACGGACGATATCCATGATTCCGACTGCCCTCACGCTTTGCCCGCCGGGCGAGACATGGCCCATCACTGACCCCGCCGAATCGAATGTGAGGAATGACTCTTCTGCGGAAGCCGCCACGTTAATCACCTCGCAGCGCCCTCCAAGTCCATTAAGCCTTAGCGAATGCCTCAATAAAGCCACGGCTTCCGCTCCCGGCTCGACGGCAATTGCCCTGGCCTCCGGATTACGAAGCAAAACCGAGAGAGTCATCGCGCCAACATTTGCGCCGATATCAATGAAATGGGGCCGATCGAATGACAGCGCGAGGAGACGGTCCTGCAGTTCCCTATCAAAATTCTCGTAGTTCCGGGTCCCGGTCCATGCCCATGAGTGGGCCACCGCATTGAACGCGATCGATCCGCCGTGAAACGGCTGCGTTAGGGTCAGGTTTCGCGCGACACGTTTGGCGACCCTCCGCAATAATGCTGACCGATGAAGAATCTCGGCGGCACGTTTGAACCGTCGAACGTTCATTAGATTATCGCTTGCTGAATACCGAACTTCCCCAAGGGGCCAAACCCGACCCAAGCCGCTTAAGATTCCCTTGGAAAGACATGAACATTAGCTATTAGGGCGATATTCTGCCACCAAGCTCGCCGTTGGAGGGATCGTTTATCACAAGCCGCGTCGAGGCAATTCCTCCGCGTTACGATGCGCAACGTCAATCCATCCACCCAGACAAGATGGCCAGGCAATATCTCAATTGAGGACCCAGCTAAGAGGACGTGTACGTCTTACGCCCGCTTTACGGCCTCGACGTATAGCGACTCACACTGCCGGTGCTCCGAGTCCCTCAGAAGGACCGGGTCCTGGCCCTGGCGGAACGAGCACTTTTCAATCGAGCTGAATCCAGAATCGGCGAGCATGTGCCGAAAGGTATCAAAGTCGTAGATGAATTGATGCTGGTGGGCCCGGAAGATCCGATTTACGCTCAGCATCGGCGAGTACCAGTCCCTGACCTTGTCTCCCTCCCAATATGGGAGCTTCGTCCCCATTTCGGAGCCGCTCTGCCGGCAATAACCCGAAAGGTAGATCTCCCCGTCGGGGACTATGATCCTAGCGCGTCCTCCGGGCGCCAAGATGCGGAATACCTCGCGGAGAACCGCCTCCGTTTGCGTGAACGAGATGTGCTCGAGGCAGTGTTCGGTGAATACCCCTTTCAGTGAGGACGACCGAAACGGGAGGCCTTTGGTGATGTCCCACACGACATCGACACCCGGCTTCCAGTCGTAGTCCAAGTTGATAAAGGAGGGGCTGACGTTTGGCCCGCAGCCGATGTCCAGGTACTGGCGCGGATTGATCCTCTCCCAGGAAATAAGAAACCGGCGGCCGCGCCGAATTCGGCCGATTAGCGCGCGAACCTTGGCGTAGCTGTTGATCGGACGCTTGGAGGGTGAAGGCATCGGTTCGGCGGGCGACACTACCAGATAGGCGGGTATTGTCGAACCATTGAGGTTGCGGGTTCATTGCTGGGGAGTTGTTTGCATGTGCGGGGCCCAAGCGATCTCGCCAAACACGGCAATACGACATGTCGAAAAAGGCTTGATTATGGCGGCAAACGGGACATGTCTGTGGGCGTGCACCTCTTCAAGCCGGCCCTTCTCCTTGCATCCGCTTTCCAGGCCACCGATGTCCTCGGATGGCTTTTCACGCTGGGCCTTGCCGGATCCGTCTGGCAGGGGATCAAACACGCCCAGAGGGCCTACCGGGCCCAGGACAAGCAGGACAAGCTCGAGGAGGCTGCCTGGGCGATCGGGATCCCCGCGATTTCCGCGGGTGTCTACTGGTTCTCGATCCGGATCGGGATCATTAACCCCGTGTGGACCCTGGGGAGCCTGCCGGCCTGGTAGCACCATATCCCATGCTGACCGAGGCCGACGAGCCCATGCTTCCCTATACGCCGAGCAACACGGGGCGAAGAGCCCGGGTCGGCTACCTCGGTCTAGACGGGGTGGGCTTCAATGACCTTTGGCCGCTATTCCTGGGAGTCGTGATAAGTATCGCCGCGGCGCTAAAGCTCTTCATCGGCGACGGCTCGGGAGGGGGGCATTGGCTAGTGAAGACGGTCAAGGCGATCCTGCCCGCCCTGGTCGGCTTCGGCTACCTCCGCCTCCTTGTCATGGGGAGGCCTCCCCACTTCAAGGGCGACCTCTGCGCGACGCTCCTCTCCCTGAGGCTTGATTTCACGGACCCGCCGCTCCGCATCTTCCCTTTGGTGCCGCGCCTTTGGATTGATGGCGCCGCGGCCGCCGGCCCGGCGCGCCCGGCCGACCAGCGGCACCCTGCGCGGGCCGGCGCCGTCCCGCAAGGGTGAGGGACGCGCCATGGCCAGGTCATTTCCCGACGGGTGGTTTGAGCGCGGCATGCTCTGGTGGGGCAGGGCCCTCGACGCGGGCACCTGCCTCTCAAGGGGGGCCCGGGTCGAGGTCCCGGACCTAAGGAGCGCGGACAACCGGACGCTCCTAGACCTGCGTCGCCAGAACGCGCACGCACTCTCGCTCGTCGGGGGGGGAGCGTCGCTCCAGATCCAGTGGACCGTAGAGGACGACTTCGGGCCCGCGCTCGAGGCCTATTCGGTGAGGAAGGTGCAAGGGACACCCTGGTGCCGCAGGGCGTGCGCGGTCAGGCGGGCCTACTACGACCGGAGGATCGCCGAGGGCTCGCTCCGGAGGGAGCGCGTCCACGTGTATGTCGGGAGGCGCTGCGAGGGCCTTAGCAACAAGGATGTGCGCACGCTCGAGGCCTGTGACGCGTTCCTGCGACAGGCAGCCTCGGGGCTCGACTCGCAGCTTCGCATGCTCGCCATGGTCCACCCGCTCGGCCGCTGGTCCCCGATGGACGACGCAGAGCACGCGGTTCACCTCCGCAAATTCCTTAACCCGAGCTTGGCGCGGGTGTTCTCCGGGGCCCGCGGGGGCGCCCTCGAGGGGTTCGACCTCACGCGGTCGATCCGCGCCAACTGCATGCGGAGCGACGTGGACGCCTTCGCCTCCCATGCCCCCGACCACGGGGCGCTCCTCCACTTTGACGGGAACTACCACGCGCTCTTCGTCATGCGGGAGCTTCCCCGGGGGACCCGGCCGGGGATGCTCCTGCCCGTGCTCGATGCCGTGGGCGACGGGGCCTGCGTCACGCTTGGCGTCCGGCCGCTGCCGGTGGGAGAGGAGATCGACCGGCTGCGCCGGGAGATCGACGAACTGAGCGCCTTCCTCTCGGACCGCCGCGCCGCGGGCGTGGAGAACGACATCCGGCTGCGCCATGGCCGGATCGACTCCCTCCTCTCCTCGGTCACGATCCCGTTTAACCTCCTCTTCACGGTGCGCGTGTGGAGCCCCACGGCCGACGGGATCGCGGCCAAGGCGCTCGCGATGCGGACGGCCCTCCAGGGGATCGACGGGGCGGAGTTCATGCAGGTCAACAACGCGGCCCAGGCCAGGCACCTCTTCTACGAGACCCTTCCCGGCAACCTGGGCGGCACGTACCGCGGCTGGGACATCTACGTGGAGAACCACAACCTGGTCGACCTGATGCCGCTCTCCTCGACCTTCACGGGGCACCTGGACGATGCGCAGGCGCTCTACGACAGCCCGGGCAACAGCGTGGTGGGCGTCCGCCTGGTTACCCCCAACGGGACGCCGCAGCACTCAATCGTCGTCGGGGTGAACGGGTCCGGGAAGTCGGCCTTCCTGATCGACCTGATGAGCCAGACCGACTGCGAGTGGGCCTACCGGTTCTACCAGGAGGAGGGGATGTCGCTCGTGACCCAGGCGCAGCTCTGTGGCATGAAGAGCCTCGTGCTCCGGGAGTCGGGCGACGTGACGCTCAACCCGTTCGACACGCTCGGGCTCCCGCTCTCCTCCTCCACGGTGGCCCGGGTGGTGCGCACCTGCATGAAGCTCGTCGGCCTTTCCCGGGACGAGGACAGGAACCGGCGGAGGGAGGGCCTTATCGGCGAGTACGTGAGGAGCCACTTCGAGGACTGCGCGGAGGACTGGAAGAACGCAGACCCGGAGCGCTGGAGCCGTGTGGCGCGCAGGGCGCTCGCGGCCGAGCGGGCGCGCCAGGGCGACGACGACTTCGTCGACGCGTGTCTTCTCCTCGCCGAACTGGAGCGCTTGGACCCGGCCCGGGCGGCCGAGCTGCTCGCGGCCCCGGCCGAGGAGGAGGTCGTCCGCAGCGGGATGACGCCCCAGGGAGGGCGCAACACCCTGGCCCTGGCGTTTAGCATGTTCAGCGCGGGCAGCTACCCGCGTTTCGACGGGCTAGTGGCGCTCATGAGGCATGGGCGCCTGCCGCACCACCGGAGCGCAGCGGTCGCCTCCGAGCTCGACTTCCTTTCATCGGAGCTCGCCAAGGGGCTTCGCGCGGGCGGCGTGGTGGGTGCCTTCATCGACGGCCCGACGAACGTGGACGTCCGGGGCGCGGGCCTGCACTTTGACACGAGCCGCCTGCCCGATGGGGCGCTCAAGGAGCTCTCCGGGTACGTGGTCTTCGACCACGTCCGCCAGCACATCCTCGCGCTTCCGAGGGCGCAGTCGAAGGTGATGCTCCTGGACGAGCTTCGCAGGATCCTCCTTATCCCCGGTGCCACCGAGTTCGTGAAGGAGCTCCTGGCGCAGATGCGCAAGTACCGGTGCGTCTTCCTGGGCGCGTTCCAGGAACCCTCGCAGATCGACGACATCGACCCCGCGCTCACGGACCTCCTCCTCGGCCAGTGCAAGCAGCACTTCCTCATGCGCCAGAACAATGCCGAGCAGGTCGAGAGGATGGGGCGCGTGATCGGCCTGCCTGCCGCGGCGCGGCGCGCGGTCTTGCAGCATCCCCTGATTGAGCACCAGCGCGAGAAGCGCCGGGCGTCGTTCCTCACGTATTTCTCGAGCGAGGGGGCAACCCCCCTGTGCGGGACCGTCCGGGTCGAGATCGACCCCGCGATGCTCTATGTCGCGGAGTCCTCGGGGGCGGTCTTCGACCGCAGGATGCAGGCGCTCGGGAAATACCCGTCGGTGTTCCACGGGGTGGTTGCCGAGGCTCAAGGGGTCCCTGCATGAGGACGCTCCTCCCCGCGCTCCTCTCGCTGTTCCTCGTGGGCTGCCCGTCGACCCAGAAGGGCGGCGACGCCTCGGCCCGTGAGCAGGGCTACCGGCTCGGGTCGGCCGACACGGTCAAGCGGCTTTATTGGGCAAAGCAGGCGCTTGAGTCCCCGTCGCGGGATCGGCCGGCCGGCCGGATCATGTATTATGTCTGGGAAGAATCCGGCGTCACCCGCGACGGCAGGAAGCTCGCACCGGAGAGGGTGGGGGTCCCGGTCTTTATCCCCGAGCCCGCCCCTTCGTCGGGGCGCAGTCCATGATTCCCGCCCGTCCCAAGGCGGGGCGTGCCGTCGCCGCGGCGCTCCTTGTGCTTCTCCCCGCCCGGTCGCCAGCCTTCCTGGGATTTGGCGACACCTCGTTTGTCACCGTCATCGCGAACCCCGCCGAGGCGGCAAACTGGGCCGCGGAGCTCCAAAGGCTAACAGACCAGCTGAAGGCGGCCTCCGGCACGCTGGAGACGGTGGAGGCGCTCCAGGCCTACGCCGGCGACCCCAGGGCGGCGGCGCTCGCGGTCCGGGACCTGGCGGCCCTCTCAAGCCAGGTGGTGGCGCTGTCAGCCGGGCCGAAGACGTCCTCGGACCTCGCGGGATCCTGGCAGTCCCTTGGCTCACCGTCGCAGAGCGCGGGCGTGAACGCCTTCATGCTGGGATCAGGAATCGGGTCCTCGATGTCCGTCTTTGGACAGGTGCAACCTCGCGACGCGTCCCTCTACACGGACCTCGCCATGGGCGCCGGCGCCTCGGCTGCCGTCCACGGGCAGATCGCCTCCGAACAGTCGGCCCGAGCCCTTGTCGCTTCGGAACTGGCGATCGCGTGGCTGGCATTCCGCGCGGCGACCAACGAATCCGCCAAGCAGGCGATCCTCTCGGAGATCAGCCAGCTCCAGACCCAAAACCAGGTGATGGACACGCGCCGGCGGGCTCTCCTGGACGACATGGATGTCGCGGACCGCCAGGCAGGCGCCGAGGCAAGCGCGCGCGGGAGGGCCTCCGACGAGCAGCTGCTGGCCGAATCCGCCCTTCTCAACTCCGGTGCATCCGCGAGGGCCCAGGGCTCGGAGGCACAGCGCCTAGCGACTCTCGCCAAGGCCCAGGCGGCGCCTGCCGCGGCCGACTACTCGGGGCTCAGGCTCTGGACTACGGCCGACACCGGGGGCGACTCCCCGTGACGCCCTTCCTGGCGGATACGGCGGCTCCCGCCGACCTCCTCGATGTGTTTAATGCCTATGGCGGGGGCGTTCTCTTCCAGGGGCTGACCCAAGGCGCGGGAGGCCAGCCCTCGGTGCTCGGAAGGATAGGGTGGATCTTCACGGGCTTTGGTGCCCTCCTTGCGCTCTGGGGATTCATCCTGCGCTCGCAGCGCTCCAGCGGGGAGGGGAAGCTGGGGGAGATCGCGAAAACGTGGATCGTCGTGGCGTTCATGGTGGGCGGCCCGTTCCTCATGCAGGCCTCGATGCAGGCGGCGGACTCGGTGTATGACTCCTCGGTGGGGGGCCCGCGCAACCTGACGGCGGTCTGCGTAAAGGCGGCCTATGCCATGCCCGAGCTGAACGAGCTTTTCGACGCGCTGCGGCGAAGCGCCCTTGCCCCAGCTCCCCCGTCGCAGTCGGCGGCCGGCTCCCAGCGCGGGGCGCTCATCAGCAGCGCCAACGACGGGAGCGTCCTCGGTTACATCGAGGCCTTTGGCGTCGCGGTCTGGGACACGGCGGCCGACTACGGGGCGGGGGCGTCGCAGTCGTGGAACGCCATGGTGCGGGTCGTCGCGCTGGCGACGGGCCTCGGGTCGGCGATGCTCAAGTGCCTCCTGATCGCGCTCACGCTCGTTCCCCTTTACCTGCTGCTCCTCCTGTCGGCCGCGATCGTCTGGTTCATGGAGCAGTTGCGCTTCTTCCTGGCGGTCTCGGGCACCATGATGCTCCCGCTCTTCGTCGGCATGTTCTCGCTCCCCGAGGGCCACTTCAGCCGCCAGGCGGCCCAGGGCTACGTGATGCACATGGTCTCCCTTGCGCTGTGGCCGGTCGCCTGGGCAATCGGCCACACCGGAACGATCGCGCTCTACAACGCCCTCATCTCGCTTATCGCCGGGACAAGCCGGGTGCCTGAACTCGCCGCACTCCTCCAGTGGGACGCGATCGCCTCGGGCGCCCCGTCTGAGGCCCAGCTGCAGGCCGCGGAGGCGGCGCTCGGAAACTGGTTCATGGGAAACCTGGCGGCGCTCCTCTCGGTCCTCGTGGGGGGCCTTGGCTTCATGCTCTGGGTTGTGATCGTGTCGGTCCTGGGCCCCGCGTTCCTGCACAAGATGCTCGCCACGGGTGCCCTTTTCATGACGCAGGCCGCGGCCCAGACGGGCGCCCAGTCGGCCGCCGCCGGGCGCCTCGCGCTAAGCCTGGCGCAAGGAAGGGGCGCGACGCTCGGCGCCCCCGGGGCGAGGGCCGGGGAGCGGCTTTCTGGGGCCCAGGCGGTGCCCGCAACGGCGGTCGCTGGCGGGCCCTCATCTGACGCCTGGGGCGGCCGCCCCCCGGCGTCCATGGAGGGAGCTGCCCGTCGGGTCGATGATTCGGATGGCAAGGCCGGTCCCGGCATGTGACAGTGGCCGGGTGGCCCTGCCTCCCCTAGTCCGATCCATTACCGATGGAGCCGAGCGGATCCTGGACCGGGTCCTGTGCGTCGTGGGCGCCGTCGCGTTTTCCCAGTTTCCCGAGTTCATGCAGCAGTACCTGCAGCGCCTCGAGGGGCACCTGGATGAGGCCAGGCTCGCGCTCGAGCGCCTGAAGGACCTGGCGGCTCAGTCGGGCATGACCCTCGACCAGCTCCTGGCCGGCGCGGCGCAGAATCCGGACCGCGCCATGGGAAGCCTGGGGGGGATCGTGCGCGCGGCGTCCGCGCGGGTTCAGGAGCTGGGCATGGCCGACCAGGCGCTCCGCCAGGCCTCGGCCTGGACCCGGCCGTTCGCGTTTCTGCGCCACCTGGACTGGGGCATCGCCCGTGCGACCCTGTCCATCTACCGGCCGGCCGTTCCCACGACCGCGGAGGGCCTCGTGTACGCGGCCGCCGGGATGATTGCGGTCCTGTGCGTTTACCACCTGCTTGTCCGGGGGCCGGTCGTTCGCGCACTCGGGAAGCGCCCCGTGACGCAGCCGCCTGCGCGATAGGCGCCCCCGAAAGGCGGCCTCTCAAATCCATGGACAGGCGGCCTCCCACCGGCCAAGTTTGCGGGCCCCGATGCCCGATACGCTCAACGTAAACCTTGGCGAACGCTCCTACCCGATCCTCTTCGCGGAGGACCTGACCGAGGAGGTGCGCGCCCTGGCCTCGGAGCTCGCCGCGGCCTCCAGGAGATTCGTGGTCATAACGGACCGGAACGTCGCCAACATCCAGGCCCCGACGCTCAAGCGCCTCTTTGGCGACGCCCCGACCCTCACCGTTCCCTCGGGCGAGGAGTCCAAGTCGATCGCGGAACTCGGCCGCGCGCTGGACTTCCTGGCGGCCCAGGGCCTCGACAGGTCCGGCCTTGTGTTCGCGGTGGGCGGCGGGGTCGTGGGGGACCTTGCGGGATTTGCTGCGGCCTCGTACCTGCGCGGCGTCGACTACTGCCAGGTGCCGACTACGCTCCTTGCGATGGTGGACAGCTCGGTCGGCGGGAAGACGGGCATCAACCTGAAGGCGGGCAAGAACCTGGCGGGCGCCTTCCACCAGCCGCGCCGCGTCTTCATCGCGACCGGTTTCCTGAAGCTGCTCCCCCCGCGCGAGTTTGCCGCGGGCATGGCCGAGGTCATCAAGACGGCCCTCCTCGGGGACAGGCTGCTCTTCGAGGACCTCGAGCGCTCCGCGCTGAGCGCGGGCGACCTGCGCCTGGCGTGGACGGTGCGCGTGTGCTGCGGGATCAAGGCCAAGCTCGTCGAGGCGGACGAGCGCGAGCGCGCCGCGAGCGGAGGCAGGGCGCTCCTGAACCTCGGGCACACCTACGGCCACGCGATCGAGCAGGCCACCGGGTACGGGGCCTACCTCCACGGGGAGGCGGTCGCGATAGGGCTTTGCGCGGCGGCACGCCTTTCAAGGCGCCTCGGCATGGTCGGCGACGGGGAGGTGAGGCGGGTCGAGTCGGTCGTGGCCGGCCACGGCCTGCCGACCCGGCTGCGCTCGCCGCTGGCGGTCTCCGGGCTCATGGAGGCGATGTCCCGCGACAAGAAATCCCGGGCCGGCTCCCCCAGGTTTGTGCTCCTAGGCTCCATCGGGGAGGCGACCGTCCGGGGCGATGTCCCGGCGGCCGACGTCGAGGCGGTCTGGCGCGACGTCGGGTGCTCGTAGCCCGCCGGCAAAAATTTCGTGTGTTCGGGCCCGGGTGGGGCTATAAGATGGCTCATGTCCGCGATCGACGAAGGCATTGTACGGGAGTATTTTGAGCAGAACGGGTTTTTCGTCCGCCAGGTGCGCAAGTACCAGGTCCAGGCCCGCCAGAAGCGGGGCGACGAGGAGATCGACCTGCTCGTCCACAACCCGTCGTGGAGGAAGGGCAGCCGCAGGCCCGACTTCTTCCTCTTCTCGACGGAGCTCCAGTTCGTGCACCAGGCCGTGGTCGCCGTGAAGCCCTGGCACACCGACGTGTTCACGCCGGCGACGCTCAAGGGCTCGCCCGAGATCTTCGGTTTCCTGGAGCAGAACGTGATCAAGCTGGCGTCCCGCCTCTTCCCGACGGAGGGCGACGGCGTGGGGAGCGACGTGACGAAGATCCTGGTGATCCCCGCGCTGCCGACCGCGGAGCCGTTCAGGTCCCAGAGCGTCGAGCTCCTGAAGGAACGCGGGGTGGACGGGATCATTTCCTTCAGGTCGATGCTCCTGGACCTGATCGAAAAGATCGACGCCCACCGCAACTACGGGAAAAGCGACACGCTCCAGGTGATCCGCGTGCTTAAGAAGTACGACCTCCTCAGGGACGCCCAGCTCGACCTGCTCTCCGACCGGATGCAGACGGCGCGCAGGACGCGCGCGGCGCAGGCCGCGCCCGCCGCGGACTAGGTCCGGCGGCGCCGGTCCCTTCAAAACGTTCTCGCCCTGAGCGCAGCCAATTTCGAGGATTTGCCGCAGATGAAGTCATCCATACACCCCACGGCAATCGTCGAGCCGGGCGCCGAGCTCGGCGACGGCTGCACCATCCACGCGGGAGCGATCATCCGCTCCGGGGCGATCCTGGGCGAGCGGGTCGCGGTTCACCCCTACGCGGTGGTCGGGGGCGATCCCCAGGTGCTGCGCTTTGATCCCGCTGTGAAGACCGGCACCAAGGTGGGCGCCGGGACCATCATCAGGGAGTACGTGACCGTGAACCGCTCCACGGAGCCGGGCGCTTTCACGACGGTGGGTTCGAACTGCCTGCTGATGGCGTGCTCCCACGTGGCGCACGACACCCATGTCGGCAACAACGTGGTGGTGGCCAACGCCGTCCTCCTGGCCGGCCACATCGAGGTGGGGGACAACGTGGTGCTCGGCGGCGGATCGGCCTACCACCAGTTCAGCCGGATCGGGGAGGGCTCCATGGTGGGGGGCCTCTCGCGGATCACCCTGGACATCCCGCCCTTCCTGATGGTCGCGGAGCGCAACGAGGTGAGCGGCCTGAACCTGGTGGGACTTCGCCGCCGCGGGGCCACCCGCGAGGCCATCAACGAGATAAAGGAAGCCTTCAGGCTCGTGTACTTCAAGGCGGGCAACATCCGAGAGATCGCGTCGGGCGCGATCTCGAGCGGGGCCTTCACGTCGGCCGAGGCCCTGCGCTTCCTCACGTTCATCACGCTTGGGAAGCGGGGCATCGCCCGGGCCCGGCGCAAGGACGGCCAGGATCGGGAGGACGCCGAGTGAGCGGCCGCAACCCTTGAGCGAGGCGGTTGCAATCTCGTGCGGGGATCCCTCGGGCGTCGGCCCGGAGATCATCTCCGCCTGGGTGGCCGCAAACCCGGACGAGGCCGCACGCTCCGCGATTGTCGGGCCGGCCCTCTGGCTTTCCACGCTTCCCGAGGGCCCACGGAAGATCCCGGTGGGCGTCGAGGGCTTCTCGGCCGAGCCGGGCCAGCCCACCGGGGAGGGATCCCTCGTCGCCTGGGCTGCGCTTGAGCGCGCGGCCGCCCTGTGCGTCTCCGGGGAGTACGCCGGCGTCGTCACGGCGCCCATCAGCAAGGAGCGCATGGCCGCCATCGGGTGGAAGTTCCCCGGACACACGGAGTTCTTCGCGGAGCGGTGGGGAGGGGAGCCGACCATGGCGTTCTGCGGGGGCCGGCTCAGGATCGCCCTTGTGTCCTGGCACATCGCGCTGCGCGACGTTCCGGCTGCACTCTCGCGGGAGAGCATCACCCGGGCCGTCTCCGCGGCCGACGAGCTTGCGCGCGCCGAGGGCGTCGCCTCGCCGCGGATCGGGGTCTGCGGGCTTAACCCGCACGCCGGGGAGGGCGGGCTGATCGGAACCGAGGAGCGCGACACGATCGACCCGATCCTTGACGGGCTCAGGCACCGGTTTCCCGGTCTTTCCCGGACCCAGCCCGCCGACACGCTCTTCGGGCGGCAATTGCGCGGCGAATTTGACGTGTCGGTGGCGCTCTACCACGACCAGGGCCTGGCGCCCCTCAAGGTGATCGACTTTGAGGATTCCGTGAACGTGACGCTCGGGCTCAGCCACGTCCGGACGAGCCCCGACCACGGCACCGCGTTCGCGATCGCGGGCAAGGGGGTCGCCAGCCCCAGGAGCTTCTCAAATGCAGTTGCCGTGGCCCGGCGCTTGATTCGGGCGCGCAATGGGCGATAGTGCCACCAGATGCCCGATTCCACCGCCCTGGCGCCGACACCCGTTTCCCCCGCCCCGAGGCAGGGGGCTGAAAGCCTGGTCCGCCTGACTGAGGCCGCGGGCAACAAGGTGAGGGCCCTCATAGCCCGGGAGGGGCAGGGGGATTTCCTGCGGGTCGCCATCACCGGGGGCGGATGTAACGGCCTCAGCTACAAGCTTAAGTTCACGCCCGAGCCCAAGCGCGGCGACATCCTGGTGCGGACCTCGGGCATAGCGGTCCTGGTCGATCCGAGGACCGCCCTGTACCTCAAGGGCTCCGTGGTCGATTATTCAAGCCAGCTGATCGCCGGCGGATTCAAGTTCACCAACCCGAATGCAAAGGCGAGCTGCTCCTGCGGGGAAAGCTTCAGCGTTTAGGTGTTGTATTCGAGTAGGTTTCAGGCGACCGTCTCCTGATTCTACACACCCAGCAGCGTAATTATTGATGGCCATACCGACTCCT
>Ga0302319_10000484_pt1 | contig 89141 bp, 55 predicted proteins | sample Bog_T0_2_FD_203319 | JGI IMG/M metagenome (GOLD analysis project Ga0302319, IMG submission 203319) | Peat permafrost microbial communities from Stordalen Mire near Abisko, Sweden - Bog_T0_2 | ecosystem: Environmental > Terrestrial > Soil > Wetlands > Peat | place: Sweden: Abisko, Stordalen Mire... | reverse complement strand
GGACTCCGCGTCCAGCGCTGTTTGGTCGCTTCCTGCGGCAAGCCTTGAGGCTCCTTTCCTCGGAAGCGACCAAACAAGCTCACTCTCTATGCGGATGTCCTGTGTCCACTAAATCGAGGCAATCTCAAAGCTCTAAGAGATTGGGGTGCGCCCGTAAGGCTCTATCATGCCTCAACGTCCGAAATTTTCGGAGCTCCCGAAATCTCGCCACAGAATGAGGGTACCCCGATGCGACCAATTAACCCTTATGGCTGCGCAAAGGCCTTTGCGACGCAACTTTGCAAAGTATATCGGGAAGCCTACGGCATGTATATTTGCAACGGAATCGCGTATAACCATGAGTCACCGCGGCGCGGTGAGAATTTTGTCACTCGCAAAATCGCCATGGCCGCTGCGCGCTTCGCTCGAGGGGAGCGGTCAGTATTACGACTTGGAGATCTCGATGCCCGTCGCGATTGGGGCTATGCGGCGGAATATATAGTAGCAATGTGGCGATCGTTGCAGGAACCTGCCAGCGGCGACTACATATTGGCGACTGGCCAAACGAGTTCGGTGCGAGAATTTGCCGTTTCGGCATTTTCGGCGATCGATATTGAGTTAGTATTTGAAGGACGAGGAATCGACGAGGTAGGCAGATGCCGTAAGTCGGGAGCATTAGTTATCGAAATCGATCCACGGTACTATCGTTTGAGCGATTCGTCGTCTCTTGTTGGAGATCCTAGCTACGTCCATCGAGTGCTCGGGTGGAAGGCTCGTACATCGGGGATTGAGGTAGCGCGATTAATGACGCGAGCGGAGTGCGGGCTCTAGATTGAATCGCTAACTGCCGATTGGTTCGGGCAACTCTTTTGGTCGGAGCATTGCACGGTTAATGCGCGGTTAATACGTCACTCCTTGCATTAAGGCTCTGGTGAATTGCTCTCGTCGCTCGAGGGCAATCTTCCAGCTGGTGGCATCTGAGCCCGAAAATTTCTATTCGTAATGGCCCATATCGCGGATCGATTCCCCTAAATCCTCCCGCAAAGGGATCGTACGAACGCAGAGGCCAAGCTTTCCCCTTCCAGGGTCGCCCAACACGAGGCTATTGTCCGTAAGGAATGCCTCAGGGCGCCTCTTTTTCGAGGCCGAAGCGCTCCGTCTCCGATGGACGTGTCCGCGGGCCTTGCGTCCGCTGCCCCCGCCGCATGGTCAAACCGCCGAAGGTCTAGAGCTTCTTCGCCGCGTACGACATCGCGGCGGCAATCCGCTCGAGCTGCTCGTCGGTGTGCATCGCCGAAACCGCGGTCCGGATCAGGTCCTTGCCCGCGGGCACCGCGGGAGAGGTCGCCATCACGGTGAAGATTCCCTTCTCGAGGAGCGCCTTCCAGAACGGGTAGACGCGCTCCTTTGAGCCGAGGACGATCGGCACAGCCGGGGTCTCGCTGTCCCAGAGGTCGAAGCCCAGGCCCTTCAGCATGGCGCGGTACTTCTTCGTGTTGGACCAGAGCTTCTCCAGGTGCTGGGGCTCCGTCTGCATGATCTCGAGGGAGGCCTGCGCGCAGGCGGCCTGGCTCGGGCTGATAGCGGCGCTGAAGATCGTCTGCTTGGAATGGGTCCGCAGGAAGTCGATCACTTCCTTCGACGCGGCGACAAACCCGCCCGTGCTCGCGAGCGACTTTGAGAGGCTCCCGCAGACCACGTCCACGCTCTCGTTAAGACCGAAGTGGTCGACCGTTCCGCGGCCCTGGCGGCCGAGGACGCCAAAGCCGTGGGCGTCGTCAAGGACCGTGAAGCAGCCGTTCTCCTCGGCGATCTCGCAGAGTTCCGGCAGGCGGGCGATGTGGCCCTCCATGGAGTAGACGCCCTCGACGACCAGCATCTTCGGGGCGGTCGGGTTCGCTGTCGCGATCACCTCTCGCAGGTCCTCGGGGTTGTTGTGCGAGAAGCGCTCGACCGTGGCATTGGAAAGGCGGATACCGTCCCAAAGGCACGAATGGACGTTCTTGTCCGCGAGGATCACGTCGCCCTTCTGGGCGAACGCGGCGACGCTTGAGAGGCACGAGAGGTAGCCGGCCGAGTGGATGTGGCACGCCTCGCGCCCCATGAACGCGGCGATCTTCTGCTCAAGCTCCAGGTGGTACGTGCGCGACCCGTTCGAGGGCCTGGCCCCGGTCGTGCTCGTTCCCCACTTAAGGAGCGCCGCCCGCCCGGCCTCGATCACCTTCGGGTGGAACGAGAGCCCGAGGTAGTCGTTGCTCGAGAGCATGATCATCTCGCGCCCGTCCAGCTGGATCGTGGTGCCCTTCTGGGCCTCCATCGCATGGTAGAACGGCGCGTACCTGAGCCGCATCTTGGTGGAATAGTCGTCGCCGCAGCGGCCCAAGATAGGCTTCTTGTTCTTCAGGAAAAAAGTGATCGCCATGCGGGCCCGACGGTAAGGGCGGGGTGGGCGTTTGCAAATGCAAACGTAAGTCAGCTAGCTGCGGGCGATCAACGCATTCCGATGTTTTCATGCATGGCGCCCGAGGGATTGCATCCACGCCAGAAGCTCGGCGGCGTACTCCGGCCAGGTCTTGAGCCGCCGCGACCGCGCGGCTTCGGAGAGGGCGGCGAGCCTGGCCGGGGACAGGAGAAGCTCCTCGACGGCCGCGGCAATCGCCGCGGGGCTGGCGTCCCCCAGGTCCACGCAGCCGCCTCCGCGCGCGATCTCCCCGAGGGCTCCCACAAAGCGGCACAGGCACGGCCGTCCCCGGGCCAGGCTCTCGGTGACCGGCAGCCCGAACCCCTCGGAAAACGAGGGATAGACCGTGAAGGACGCGCCCCGGTAGGCCTCCTCAAGGGCGCGCTCGTCGGTGGGGCCGCCGTAGCCAATCGGCCTTCCGGCCGCCTTGAGGGCGGCAATCAGCTTGAGCGCCGGCCCGCCGGTTTCGGCTTGGGCGAGCCCGACCAGGTGGAGCTGGAACCTTAGCCCCTTCGCCCACAATGCCTCGCAGGCCTCGAGGAGCCCCAGGTGGTTCTTGCGTCCCTCGATGCTCCCGACGCACAGGATTGTGGGCTCTCCCGCCGGCGGGGCTCCGGTCTCCGCGGCCGGCAGGTCGAGGCCCAGCGGGATCGCCCTGACCTCCGGCGCCCGCGACACCCCGAGCCAGCCCCAGTAGTCGAGGAGCGACTGGCGCGAGGCCTCGGACACGGCGGCGACCCCGTCAAACTGGAGGAGCTCCTGCAGGTACGCGGGAAACCGGGTCACGGTCCCGCGGGACGTGTACTCCGGGTGCTGGAGCGCGATCGCGTCGTGGAAGAGCGCGACGCGGGGGCCCTGCGAAGCTGCAAAAAGCTGGGGCAGCGCGCGCGCCACGCCGGGCGAGAAGATCTCGCTCACCAGGACGCCGTCGGGGCCGTCCCCGGCCCGGGGCGCAAGCGCGGAGAGCGCGTCTTTCTTTTTTCTCAAGCGGCGCATCCTTCCCCTTAGGCTTGCCGCGAGCGACCAGCGCGACGCGCGGCCCGTGGCCGGCGCCGTCGAATCGAGCGTCAGCTCCTCGGCCTTGCTGAGCGGCCTCCAGGCGCGCTCGTAAGGGTCAAAGCACACGCAAAGCGCCTGTTCGCCCAGGGCCGTCCTGAGCGAGCGGGCCACCCGCTGGACGCCGGTGCGGGCCCGCGTGTGGCTCGTGTGGGAGAGGTCGAAAAGGAGGGGCGCGGGCACGGTGGATCAGTTCTTGGCCGGGCCAAAGTCGCGCCGGTAGACGGACACGCCCTCGACAATGCCAACCAAAGTCCAATGGCCCGGCATCCTCTTGTCCAGTGCCCCCTCCTTTTCGACCTCGAAGGGGAAGAGGACGGCGTAGAGGGGCCTTCCCGATTTGCGGATCACGGACTCGACTTGGGCCACGTTGCCCGCGTCGAGCGAGTCCCAGCGAATGAACGTGAAAGGCGTGTAGTACACGATGGCCCCGGTCATCTGCATCGAGAGGCAGACGGCGTCCTTCGGGAGGTTGTCCTTCATCCAATCGGCGACCCGGCCGTACGCACGCTCCTGGGCTCCTACGGAGAAGGGGTGGAGGCGCGAGTCCGCATAGCCGAGCTGCGCCACAGCGAGTGCGAGCACCGCTGCGGCGGCCGCTGGGGAGCGCCCCGGGTCAGCCCACGCCGGGAGGCGCTTGGCGAGGCTTCGAAGCGCCAGCAGGCCACCGACCACCAGAGGCGGCGCCGCGGGAAGGATAAAACGGAGGTACCACCAGGTCTCGTGGGTGCAGATGTAGGCGCTGTAGAACGCGCCGTAGGCGAGGATCCACGAGAGAAGGAGCCACCGGGTGCGGGCCGGCTCCCCTCCCACGAACGGAAGGGTGAGGTTCAAGGCCACGACGGGCGTCAGTAGGAGCGGGAGCCACCGGGCGTAGTGGCCGAGGGTCTCCGGGACGAATCCCAGGGAAAATGCGAAGCTAGCGTCCCCATATCCCGTGGTGGCGAGGCTGCCGTAGGCGTCCACGGTGTGGGCAAAGAAGAAGGCGGCCCCGGGGAGGCCACCCAGGAGAAACAGGATCCACCTGCGGGGAGCCGTACCGATCGCAATCGCCGCCGGGATAAAGGCGAGCACGTTGGTCGGCCTCAGGAGGACGTCCACCGCAATGGCTGCGCCCGCCGCGAGGGCCCATCCGGCGCGCTCGCGGCTGCGGAGGGCGGCGAGGACCGCGAGGGCCGTCCAGACAAGGGAGGGCACGTCGCTCATGGCGACGAGCGCCATGAAGAGATAGAGCGGGCTCAGGGCCACGATCACGGCTCCCGCCGCGGCCCAGGCTCTGCCGAGCTTGAGCTGGCGGCCCAGGGCGTAGACCACGGCTATCCCGGCCAGGGCATGGAGGAGGGCGGTTAGGTCGCCGGCGCGGCGCCAGCCCGCAAGGGGTTCCGCCGCGACGATCAGGAGCGAAAGTCCGGTGGGGTAGGTGGGGACCAGGGCGGCGCCATCCGGGGAGGGCCTAAAGCCCAGGGGCACGTAAAGGTAGTAGGGCGCTCCCGCCTGGGGAAGCCCGGCAAGGGTCCTTGGCTCCAGATGGACCCGGCCCGACGCGAGAAGGCGCGCCTGGTTCATGTAGCCGGATGAATCGGAGCCCGCGGCCACGGCCGCGACGTTTCTGCCTAGTACCCAAGCGTATAGGCCCAGGGCAAGGATCGCCACGCCCAGGGCCGCGAGCCGTAGGGGGGTGCGGCCGCGGGGCGGCTTAGGTTCAGGAAAATCCATACTTGCTTTGCATCGGCGGTGAGAGTGGTTTGTCCCCTTTAGGTGGCTGGACTCAAATCATTTCTTAAAGAGCGACCCAACGCCCCCCGGTGGTTCGCATACGCAATCCTGGTCGCCCTCTTCATCTGGAGCGTGGCATTCTTCTACCTGCCCGGCCAAGGCTTTACGTACCTGATCCAGTTTGGCGCCCTCGAGCACGAGCGGTACCTGCCCGAGGTGAATGCGGTGAGCCACTTCGAGATGCCGGAATCCCCGGGCTACGACTCCCAGTGGTACGCCCAGATCGCGGTGCACCCGGGCCTCGGCGCCAAGGGGATGAAGCGCTCGGTGGACAGCCTGCCCTACCGGGCGCGAAGGATCCTCTTTGAATGGACGGCCTGGGCGCTCGGCGGGGGGAACCCCTGGCTCGTCATGAACATTTTCGCCCTCCAGAACGTCGTATGCTGGTTTTTCCTGGCGGCGCTCCTCCTCCGCTGGTTCCCGCCCACGAGCTGGGGAAACTGTTTCCGGTGGGGGGCCTGCCTGTATTCGTTTGGGCTCATCTTCAGCGTCCGGGGTGCGCTCCTTGACGGGCCGAGCCTGCTCCTGACCGTGATCGCGATGGCGCTCCTCGGTTCCGACCGCCAGTGGGCCGGAGCCCTGGTGATGGCGATCTCTGGCCTCGGCAAGGACACGAACATCCTGTGCGCGGCCGCCCTGAGGCCCGCCGCCCCGCGGAGCCCTAAGACCTGGCTCCCGTGGCTCGCGCGGTGCACCGTGGTCGTCCTGCCGCTCATCGTCTGGATCGTGTGCCTGAGGTTCTGGCTTGGCCGCGGCGACGACATCGGCGCCCGCAACTTCGCGTTCCCGTTCGCCGGCCTCGCCCACAAGCTTGAGGACAGCCTCTCGACGATCCTTGCCGAGAGATACCCCTACCGGTCGGTCGCGAAATTCGACGTCCTTGTCCTCGGGGGCCTCCTGGCCCAATTCCTCTTCTTTCTCTTCAGGATGCGCTGGAAGGATCCGTGGTGGAGGCTCGGCGCCTCCTACGCCGTCCTCCTGGTGTTCCTTGGGGACGCGGTGTGGGAGAACTATCCCTCGGCCGCGGCGCGCGTGCTCTTGCCGATGACCGTGGCCTTCAACGTCCTCGTTCCCCGGAAAGGGCTCTGGCCCGTTCTTCTCGTGATTGGGAACCTCGGCATCCTAGGGTCGGCCGATCTCCTTAAGCCGCCGGGCCGCGAGAGCTTCGTGGTGGAGGGCCCGAGGAGCCTTCGCATCAACCCCATTAATGGCAAGGGGATAGAGGCGATTTACGGGCCGAAGAACTGGTGGATGCCGGAAAAGTCGCGCTGGGAGTACTGGCGCTGGGGAATGGGCGACTGCAGGGTGACGCTTCGCAACCCCATGCCGTTCCCCGTCGAGGCCGATGTCACGTTCCGCCTGCGCTCCGTCGACCGCCGGGCCGCGATCATCACGCTCGCCGGGAAGCCGGCGTGGAAGGACACGCTCGAGCCCGCGCAGGTGAGGCCGGTGGCGTTGAGCGCCGTCGTGCTTCCGCCGGGCGACACCGAGCTTCTGTTCCAGAGCGACAGGCCGCCGGCGTACCCCGGCAATGGTGATCACCGGCGCCTCACCTTCAGCGTGAGGGACCTGGAGATCCTTGTCCGGGGCCGCCACTAGGCCCGCGGCCCTTTCCCCGATGCCCGAAGCTCCCCGTCAAATGCGCCTATGGCAGGTCAGGCGCCACTGGGACGCCCTGGCGAAGGAGGACCCGTTCTTCGCGGTCCTGACCGACCCCGACAAGCAGGGCAACAAGTGGGCCCTGGCGGAGTTCTTCTCGACGGGCGTGGCGGAGGTCGACCGCGACCTGGCGAGGGTGCGCGCCCTCGCGCCCGGCTTCCCCGAACGCTCCGCACTCGATTTTGGCTGCGGGGCGGGGCGCCTCACCCAGGCGCTCGGGCGCCATTTCAAGCGGGCGACCGGCGTGGACATCTCCGGGCACATGGTGGCGCTCGCCCGCGAGCACAACTCCCAGGAAGGAGTGGGCTTCGTCCACAACGTGAGGCCAGACCTGAGGATGTTCCCCGACAATTCCTTCAGCCTGGTCTACAGCCGCATCACGCTCCAGCACATCGCACCCCGGTACACCCGGCGCTACCTCCGGGAATTCGTGAGGGTCCTCGAGCCGGGAGGAATCGTCTCGGTCCAGATCCCGGAAAGGGTCCCGGTGGGCGATCCACCCGACCGCCTGCGGTTCTCCGCGTGGCCCCCGACCATGGTCATGCGGATAAGGCGCTTCCTGCGCTACCATTACCCGGGCTGGTTCCCGGGAACGCCGAAGATGCAGATGTACGCGCTCCCGCGGGAGGAGGTGCTCCGGCGCCTCGAGACCGCGGGCGCCGAGGTCCTCTCGGTCGACCGAAGCGAGCACGGCTCGGTCGAGAACCTCGTCTACATCGCCCGGAAGGCGGGAGTCCGGGCCGGCCCCTGACCGCGCCCCCGAACTGCCTTGTTGTGATTACTCCCGCAACCCCTCACGATCGGCGCGCAATGCCGTTCCCCAAGCGATGCGCCTTGGCCTGACACTCCCCGGGATCGCCGCGTGCGTGGCGTTCTCGGCCGCGGCGCTCCTGCCCCTTGAGCCGTGGGCCAGGTCCCGGCCGACGGGATATGCCTTTGAGATCGACGCCAAGGGCGACCAGTCGGGGCTCGTGCAGCTCTACTACGACACGGGCCGGGGGCTCAACGAGCCCGACTCCTGCATTGAGCCCATCCTTGCCGGCCGGCAGACGCACATCAGGCTCCCGCTCCCCTCCGGGCGCTACCAGGGGCTCCGCTTCGACCTTCTGGACCGGAGCGTGCGGATGACCCTGGGCGGGGCGAAGATCACGGACGGGGAGGGAAGGACGCTGATCGCCTTCGCCCCGGAAAAGTTCGTGGTCGGAAACCAGATCCGGGCGCTCGAGGTGCGGGGCGGGGAGCTCTCCGTCGAAACGGAGCCGCAGGCGACCGACCCGCAGCTTTGGATCAAGCAGGACGGGCCGATCCTTATCCCGCGGCCCTCGGTGGCGCGGGAGTTTCTCGTGGTGCTCGCGGCCATGCTGGTCGGCCTGGCCGCGGTGGGCTGGGCCCGCGGGTCCCCCCGGCTCAAGGGGGACGAGAAGGCCCGGGCGCTTTGGCAGCGTGCGCTCGCCTCTCCCGGGCGATCGCTCGCCGTGGCCTCGCTCCTGGCGGTTGTCGCCGCGAATTCGCCGGTCATCTTCGGGGGCAAGAGCCTCGTCTCGCCGAGCCAGAACGTCGCGCTCCTCTATGGCCAGCCGCCCTGGCTCCCGGGTTTCCAGGGGAGCGAGGAGGGCGATCCCCACAAGGCCGACGTGGGTGCCGCGCTCTGGCACCACATTCCCCTCTCGATGATCGAGCGCCACGCCGTGTTCGGGGAGGGCGAGCTGCCCCTCTGGAACCGCTACGACTCGGGCGGGGTCCCGCTCCTGGGCCAGGGGCAGTCGTGTTTCGGGGATCCCCTGCACCTGATCCCGCTCGCCTTCGGCGGGGCCGCATGGTCCTGGGACCTGAAGTACCTCCTGGCCAAATGGCTCTTTGGCCTCGGTGTCGGCCTTTGCGCATGGAGGGCATTCCGGCATCTGCCGACGGCGCTCCTCCTCTCGGTGTCCGCGTCGTTCATCGGGTTCTACATCTACCGGATCGACCATCCGGCGATATTTAGCCTCTGCTACTCGCCCTGGATCCTCTACTGCTGGCTCAGGCTCGTCGAGGCCTCTTCCGTCCGGTCCGCCGTCCTTTGCCTGGCGGCCCTGATCGGGGCCAACTGGACCGAGATGAACAGCGGGACGGTGAAGGAGGCCTACATCCTGCTCCTCTCGCTCAATTTCTCCGGGCTGTGCGTCCTCCTCTGGAATGCGCGGCCCTTCCAGGAAAGGCTCGGACTGCTGGTCGGCGCGGCCTCTGCGGGTGTCCTCTTTGGCATGATAGGAGCGCCGGTGTGGCTCACGTTCCTCCAGGCGCTCAAGGCCTCGTACACCAGCTACAACGCCCCGCTCGCGTTCCAGATCCAGCCAGGGATGCTGCTCGGGCTCTTCGACGAGGCGTTTTACAGGCCGTTCCAACTGGAGTCGGGGGTCGTGAACCCCTCGGCCAATGCGTTCGTCCTGCTGGGGCTCCTCTGGGCCCTCGTTCGCTGGCGGGCGCTCGTGGCCGACAGGGTGGCGATCGCCCTTGCCGCGTCGTGCCTTCCGGCGCTGGCGCTCGTCTACGGCGTTGTTCCCCCGGGGCTCATCGCGCGCGTTCCCTTCCTGGGGAACATCCTCCACATCGACAACACGTTCTCGTGCGCCCTGATCTCGGTGGGCTTCGTCCTGTCGGCGTTCGGATGGCGGCAGGCATGGGAAAGCCTGGGAAGCGACGCGGGGCGCCGGGACACGGTCAAGGTCCTCGCGCTCCTCTCCCTGGTCTTCGCCGCCTACCTGGGCACCGCCCAGGCGATCGTTAGGAGCGTCTATTTTGCGAGCACCTGGGGGAAGCTCGTGCACCTGGATCCCTTCATCTGGGGTTACGGGGCGAGCCTTTTTCTGGGTGCCGCCGTGCTGCTTGGGGCGCTCCAGGTTGCCAGGCGACGGGGATCCCTTTCGCCGGCCCTCGTCCTGTCGGCCCTCATTGGGTTTGGCGCTCTCCACTGGCGCGCCGCGCTTTCGTGGGGGCCTGGCTTCTCGGACTACGGCGTCAGGCCCACGTCGCGGATGGACTTCCACGCGGACTCGACCGCCGTCGACGCGATCAGGGAGCGGCTCGGCACACCGGCCCGCGTCGTCGGCTTTCACAACGACCTCTTCCCTGGCTGGTCGATCGCGTACGGCCTGGAGGGCATATCCGGGCCTGATGCGCTCGTGAACCCGTTCTACAGGGACTTGGTGGACGCCTCGGGCGTCAACCGGGTCTGGGACTGGCGTTACATCATAGAGCCCCGCGAGGTGGCACGCCTGAGGCCCGTCCTTGATGCCCTGGGTGTCCGGTTCTACGCGGGCTATCACCTGGGAGACCAAAGGCCCGGCCCCGAACTCACGCTCGTGCATTCCTCGGACATGGACGTCTTCGAGAGCGCGTCGGCGTGGCCGAGGGCCTACTTCACGGATGCGGTCGCCGTCTACGGGGACCTCCCGCAGTACATGTCCTGGCTCAAGGCGGGCGACGGGCGGCCCTTCGCGGCGATCGCGACCAGTGACTGGAACGCGATCCGGCCCGCGCCGCGGGCCTCGGGGGACCTGGCCGGCAGGAAGGTGTCGGCCGCCCGGGACTACCACCTGACGACCAACACGACCAGCTTCACCGTGGATGCCACGGGACCCGGGTTCATCGTGCTCACCGAGGCCTACGAGCGCGGCAACTTCCAGGCGACGATCAACGGGCGGCGGGTGCCCTATGTCCGGATCAACCACGCCTTCAAGGGGGTCTACGTGGACGGACCGGGGACCTACGCCGTGACATTCGCCTACTGGCCACGCGGCCTCACGGCGGGGCTCATTGTCTCCGGGGCGGGGCTCCTCGTCCTAGCCCTCGGCGTTGGGTACGCCTTGATCGGCGGGCGGGCGAGGCAGTCTCCCTAAAGGTAGGCGATCGCGGCCAGGCGCTTGCGGTAGCGGGCCCCTATGACCGCGGGCGAGAACCGCCGCTCGATCGTCTCCCGCGCGGCCGCCCCCAGGCGCGCCGCGAGCGCAGGGTCCGCCACCACCTTCTTCATCTTCTCGGCGGCGTCCCCGACGTGGGGGTCGGCCCACGTGGATCCCTTCGTGTAGGGCCCGTTGTTCTCGGCAAGCGTGACAAGCGAGTAGCGCACCGGCATGCCGTTCTCGCGGTTCAGGTACTCGGCGGTCGCCGACCAGTCGGTCGAGATGACCGGCTTTCCCAGGTACATGCACTCGGCTACCGCGAGCCCAAATCCCTCCGAGCGGTGGAGCGACACAAAGCAGTCGCATGCCGCCTCCAGGGCATAGACGTCCGAGCGGGAGAAGGTGCCGCTCAGGACCACCGCGCCCGGCAGGTCCCGGATCGACTCGGTGAGCGCCGCAAAGTCGGAGGGGTTTGAGTCGGCGTTGTGGACCTTGATGACGAGCGAGGCACCCTGGGAGCCGAGGCCCGAGGCGCGGAAGGCCTCGATCACGGCCCGCGGGTTCTTGCGCGCCGCGTAGCTGTTCAGGTCGAAGAGGCACAGGAAGAGGAAGCGGTCGGCGGGGAGGCCGAACTTCACCCGGAGGGTGGCCGTGTCGGCCGAGGGGCGCTCGAACCCGATCGCGTGGGGCATCGTCAGGACCGCCAGCGGCGCCTTGAGCGCGAGCGACTCGCGGACAAAGTCGCTCGGGCACCAGATCTCGTCAAAATGGTCCAGCGAGGGCATCCACGCGTCGGGGAAATCCGGCAATTCCCAGGCGAAATAGCCGATGTTGAAGCGGTCCCTCATGAACTCGGGCCCATGGTGGTGCTCGACGTCGCGGGCCACCGGGGGATCGATGTGGATCACGTTCACCCCGTAGGGGTTCGTGTCCTGGAGGCGGCCGGCGTAGGTCAGGTCGCCCATCCGGTTCTTGCAGTTGAGCTTCAGGGGGACCAGCGCCGAATGGATCGAGGCCGCGTCGGCCGCCCTCGCCATGCAGCGGGCCGACTCGCCGATCCCCAGGTCGGCCGTCAGGAACCCCACGATGTTCATCCCGGTGCGCGTGTGCTTGCGCCCGAACTCGGCGCAGTAGGGGCTCTCGCGCTTCGAGAAGTCGTAGATCGCCTCGCCCGAGCCCGAGGTGACCGCGAAGAGGCGGACCTGCCGGTTCTTGTTCTGCGCCCGGTAGCGCTGGATGAGCGGGAACCCGGTCACGCGCCCGAGCCATGCGAGCACGTTCGTGACCCCGGTGCCATTGAGCCTGAGGTAGATCACCGAGCCCTGCTTCGCGTAGTGGGGCTCAAGCGGGACCACCATGTTCCAGGGGCCAGGCGAGGTGGCGTTCAGCTGCCCCACGACCTTCCCGTCGGCGAGGATCTGGAGCGTGGGGAAGCCCGACTCGATGCCGCGGGCCGCGGGGTGCGCCCGGAATTCGCCCTTCAGGATGATGGCGTCCACGTCCTCGAACGGGGGCAGCTTGATGACGGCGACCTCGCGCAGCCACGCGGAGTTGGTCGCAAACTCGTCAAAATAGAGCCCCGAGTACCGGGTGAAGCGCCGGGCAAAGGCGCCACCAAAGGGGGCGGTGCGTGGAAGCGTTGCCATATTCAAGGGGAGAACATTTTCTGCCAGCGGGCGAGCTCGAGATCGATCGCCTTCTGCTTGACCGCGACCGCGGTTGCCGGCGGCTGCCGCCGCAGGTGCAGCAGATACAGGGCGGTCCGTATGGCCTCGAGGGGATCGGGAAAGTCGCGCGGGTCCGGGAGCACCCGGAGGAAATCCTCCAAGGCGACCCGGCGGCTCGCCTCCTCGGCCAGCCGGTCGCGCCACTTGAGGAAGAGCCGCTGGCTGTTCTGCTCGTCCCGGAGCTTGCGGCCAGGCGAGGCGCTCACGTGGTGCAGCACGGTGCTCGGAAGCGCGACGGCGTTGACGAGGCCGGCCTCGAACGCCCGCAGGCACAGGTCCACGTCCTCGCAGCCGTTGCGGTAGCCCTCGTCAAATCCGCCGAGGCTCCGCCAGGTGGACGCACGCACGAGAACGCAGGCCCCGGTCACCGCGAAGGCGATCCGCACCGGGCGGAACAGCCGCGCCGCGAGGCTCGGGGAAACCCGGTCGTGGTGGGGCTTGCACTTCTCGTTGTCGACCACGATGCCGGCGTGGTCCACCTCGAGCGTCGCCGCGTTCAATTGCACGTTTCCCACCAGGCCCGCCCTCAAGCCGAGAAAGCGGAGCGTCCAGAGCATGGGCCCGAGCCAGCCGCGGCGAAGGACCAAGTCATTGTTGAGGAGCGCCAGGACCCGTCCCCGGGCGAGCGCGGCGCCCCGGTTCGTCGAAGCCCCGAAGCCCAGATTCTCCTCGTTTAGCACCACGCGGAAGGGTGCCCCGAGGCCCGCGAGCCAATCGCGGGTCCCGTCGGTGCTGCAGTCGTCGACGAGGATCACCTCGTAGCTGACCCAGGACGGGATCGAGGCCTGGAGGCTCCTCACCATCGCCTGGGAGAGCGGCAGGCAGTTGTAAAGCGGCGTGATGACGCTCAGGTAGGGTGGGGCGGGGCTCCTCGATGACACGGGTGCCGGCCTCCTACTGCCCGGAGAGGAGCCTTTTCAGGTAGAGGGCGTAGCCCGACTTGCCGAGCCTCTCGATGTTGGCCGCAAGTGTCGCGTCGTTGATCCATCCCTGCCGCCAGGCGATCTCCTCAAGGCAGGCGATCTTCAGCCCCTGCCGGTTCTCGATCACGTGGACGAACTCCGCGGCATCGAGGAGCGACTCGTGCGTGCCGGTGTCGAGCCATGCGGTGCCTCGGCCGAGGACCTGGACGTGGAGGAGCCCTGCGTCCAGGTAGAGGCGATTCAGGTCGGTTATCTCGAGTTCCCCGCGCCTGGAGGGCTTGAGCGTCCTTGCGAGCTCAACCGCGCGGCCGTCGTAGAAGTAGACCCCCGGGATTGCGAAATTGGACTTGGGCTTGCTCGGCTTCTCCTCGAGCGAGACGACGCGGCCGTCCTTTGCGAACTCGACGACGCCATAGTCCGACGGGTTCGCGACATGGTAGCCGAAGATCGTGGCCCCCTTCGCCCGTTTGTTGGCCGCATCAAAGGCATGCGGCAGGTCGTGCCCGTAGAAGAGGTTGTCGCCGAGGATCAGGGTGCTCGGCGCCGTGCCGACAAACCGGGCGCCGATCAGGTAGGCCTGGGCCAGCCCCTCCGGCTTCGGCTGCTCGGCGTACTCGAGCCTTATGCCGAGATTGGAACCATCGCCCAACAACCGCTGGAAGAGCGGCAGGTCCTGCGGCGTCGATATGACCAGCACCTCGCGTATCCCGGCGAGCATGAGCGCCGAGAGCGGGTAGTAGACCATCGGCTTGTCGTAGACCGGCATGAGCTGCTTGCTCACGGCGATCGTTAGGGGGTAGAGCCGGGTTCCGGAGCCTCCTGCCAGGATGATGCCTTTGCGGTTCATAGGGGGGTCAAAGGGGTGCGCGCCCGCTTACGTGCTCTTCCCGAGCCGTTCGCGCGCGTATTTCTTGGCGGTGATCTCGTTGCACCACGAACGGTGCGCGATGTACCAGTCGACCGTCCTCGCGAGGCCCGTCTCGAAGGTCTCCTTGGGGCGCCAGCCGAGCTCCTTCTGGATCTTCGCGCAGTTGATCGCGTAGCGCCTGTCGTGGCCGGGCCGGTCGGCAACGAAGGAGATCTGATCGGCAAACGGCCTGCCGTCCAGGCGCGGGACGCGGGCATCGAGGAGGGAGCAGATGAGGCGCACGACGTTCAGGTTGGGCTGCTCGTTGAGGCCGCCGACGTTGTAGGTCTCCCCGATCCGTCCCTTCCTAAGGACGAGCGAGATGGCCCGGCAATGGTCCTCCACGTAGAGCCAGTCGCGCACCTGCATGCCGTCGCCGTAGACCGGGAGCTTCTTCCCCTCGAGCGCGTTCAGGATCACGAGCGGGATCAGCTTCTCCGGGAAATGGTAGGGCCCGTAGTTGTTCGAGCAGTTGGTCGTGAGGGTGGGCAGGCCGTAGGTGTGGTGGAAGGACCGCACCAGGTGGTCGCTCGCCGCCTTCGAGGCCGCGTAGGGCGAGTTGGGCGCGAACGGGGTCGACTCGGTGAACGCCGGCGCCGTGGGGGAGAGGGTGCCGTACACCTCATCCGTCGAGACATGGAGGAAGCGGAACGCCTCCTTGTCCTCGGTGGGCAGCCCCGCCCAGTGCCGCCGTGTGGCGTTCAGGAGCCGCAGGGTCCCGACCACGTTCGTCTGCACGAAAGGCTCGGGGGTGTCTATCGAGCGGTCGACGTGGCTCTCGGCCGCGAAATTGACGATCGCGTCTATCTCGTGCTCGTAGAGGAGGCCCGAGACCAGGGTCTCGTCCCCGATGTCGCCCTGGGAGAAGACGTACCGCTTGTCCTCCCGGACGACCGCCAGGTTCGCGGGGTTTCCGGCATAGGTCAGCTTGTCCAGGTTCACGACCTTCCGCGGGAACGCGGCGTCGTCCAGGAGCAGCTGCCTGATGAAGTTGCTCCCGATGAACCCGCAGCCTCCGGTGACAAGGATGTTCATCTGGGTCGGGCTTAGGCGGCCTTCCTCCAGGCCTTGAGGTCGCGCTCGATCGCCTCCCGCACGGGGGTGAGGGTGATCCCGACGGAGGCGAGCTTCGTGGAGTCTAGGACGCAGTTGGAGCGCGGCGTCTTGGCGGCGGATTTCATGAACTCGTCCTCGCTCCCGAAGAAGTTGAACTCCTTCACGCAGACCCCGGAGCGGGCGATGAGCTCCACCACCTCGCGCGTCGTGACGCGGCCCGGGTTTGTCACGTTGTAGGTGCCGAATGGCACGCGCCGGGTCCAGCAGGCGAGGGTTGCCTCGGCGAACTCGTCCAGCTCGGAGATCGAGTTGGTGGCCTCAAGCAGGCGCGGGTAGCGCATGAGCTTCGTCAGGTAGTTCCGGGGGTTCTCCACGCCGTCGAACGGGATCCTAAGGCGCCAGACAAACAGGTCCGGGTGCCCTCCAAGGACCTCCTCGCCGAGGCCCTTTGTCCCGCTGTAGAACGAGCAATTGTTTGTCCGGAAGGTGAAGTTCGGGGGATCGAGCTCGGTGAATCCCCTCTCTCCTGGCCCGTTGCCGCTGTAGATGCATCCCGAGGAGACGTGGCCCCAGGGCACCCCCGCGGCCTCGCACGCCTTGGCCACGATGCCGGGCAGCACGGCGTTTCCCAGGAGGCACTCGGCCTTGTGGAGCTCGCAGGCGTCGACGTTCGGCTTCCCGGTATACCCGGCGGCGTTAATGAGGAATTCGGGCCTGTCCTTCTGGAGGGCAGAGCGGAGGGTGTCCGCATCGGTATAGTCCAACTCGGCGCGCGCTATGTTGCGAAAGGGTATGCCCTTGCGCTTGAATAAGGCCTGGTATGCGTGGCCGACGTATCCGGAGCCACCGAGGAGATAAATCATCGAATTGAGAAGGGTTAAGCCAATCGAAGGATTCCCGGGAAACAAGGGTTTTTCATCCCAAGGTCCCTCCTTCGGCCAGTCTGCAGGCAAGGGTATTCGGCCCCCTGCGGGGGTCAACCTAGCGAATGGCAGGCAAACGCTCGGCCGAAACAATGGTGCCGGAGTACGTCGGTGCCGTGCTTGATCCCCCGAGGCGGTTCTCCCCGACCCTGACGGTCCCGGGATCGGCAGGGTAAACATGGTCCGCGACGTCCATGACGACCTCGCCGTCCAGGGTGATCCGAAGGCGGTTGCTCATCGGCTTTGCTGCCCTGGACAGTGCAGGGGACGCAAGCGCCTGGTCGGGATAGAGTCCGCCATGGTCGATCTCCACCACGTGCTCGCGGCTCACGTCGACGGAGCACACCCTGGAGGTCGCGCCCCCGCGGCCCCAGGAGTCGTGGCTGAAGGCGATCCTGCCCTTCTCGGGATAGAAGACGTTCACAAAGTCGGCGGCCCCCGTGACGCCGCTCACCAGGAGGGGATCATAACGCCCGGGCGCCGCCTCCATGGGAAACCTTAGCCTGATCCTCCAGGGACCGTAATCCGAGTCTGAGACCGCATGCCTTCCGGCGGGGCGCTCGAATGGCAGCTGGCGCACGTCGGCAATCGTCCCCGAGAAGCGGGGCCCGCTTGCGCCTTCCGCCAGGTGGTTGGTGCCAATATTGAACCCGTCGCCCCGGCGGTAGCCGAAGTCGAGGGACGATGCAAAGACCGGTGCGCCGTCCCACTCCAGGGAGGCCTCCTGCACCGCCGCGGTCGTGATGTCCTCGGGCAAGCCGCGGAAGACGGGATGGGAGCTCGGCGGGCCAAGCGATCCCAGCCGGATCCGCAGCCGATGCGGCTTTGAATAGTCCGTCGGTATCGGCTGCGAAAGCCAATGGGTCGTTCCGATCTGGAAAAAGCCGACCCGGACATGGGTGGCGTCCACGTAGTGGAGGAAGACCAGTTCGCCGGCCTCGCCGGCGCGGCCGGTCTCAAGGATGGGCTCAAAGGCCCCAGGCCGGTCCTTCGGCAGCAGCAGGTCGACCTGGACCGGTCCGTAGGTTCGGTGCAGCACGGATTCCGCCGCGAACACCGGGGCATTGAAGATCCTTGCGAGGGCCACAAGTCGGTCCGCCTTGGAGCCCCAGGTCTGGAGCTGGAGCAGCGCGGCGACGGCGAAGGACAGGGCGAGGATTCCCCCCAGGGCCACCTGGGGCCAGGAGCGGCCCTTTCGGCATTGATCGCTGGCAACCACCAGCAATCCCAGGGCACCCGCCGAAACCATGGCCGGCAGGTAGTCGACCTGGTAGCGTGCGCCGACGGCGAAATAGAAGCACATGGCGACAAGCCCGCCGAGGCCCGCCAGGGCGCCCGTGCCCGCGCAGACCAGGGCCTGGGGCGAGGACCTCAGCTTGAGGAGGCCCAGGATCCCAAAGACAACCGGCAGCGTGCTGAACACGCCGAAAGGCCCGGATGCAGGCACCGTGGCGAAGGGGAAAAGGCGCACGAGGGTCGGGGGGTTCCAGACGTAGATCCCAAGGTTTGCGGGGATGTTCGCCGGGCTGTAGAGCGTCGCGGGCTGCGCCGGGCCCGTGAGCTGGTAGTGCATCCCGAACTCGGTCGCCTTTCCGAACCGGAGGTAATTCTGGAGGAGCATCGCCGAAACGGCCGCGGCGGCCGGAAGCACCGCGGCGGCAACAAGGCGCCATCGCCGGTCCCGGTTCCTGCGGACCAGGTAAACGAGGGGAAGGAGAAGTACGGGCGCCCAAAGCACATAGTTGGGCCGCGACCCCAGGGCGACCGCGATCCCGATGCCGGCCCCGAGGGTCCAGGCGACCGGTTGGCGGGTGGAGTGGATCGCCTGCGCGACACAGCAGAGCGCGAGCGCCTGGCCAAATGCCGCGCAGGCGATGGGGATTCCATAGACGCTGTCGGTGGTCCCCACCAGGCACAGGAACGATCCGCTGCCGATGGCGAGGAGCGCGAGGATCGCAAGGACAGTCGGGCTCCGCGCGCAGTAGCGGCGGCGGAGCGCCAGCACGAGCCATCCGAGGCAGGCGAGGGCCACCGTGCCGAAGGCAGCGCCGGCAACGGGCTCGGCCACAAACTGCCCGGTGACCAGGTGGACGGGACCGAAGAGGAGGACGACGGGCGCCAGTCCCCAGTAAAAGTAGTACCGTCCCTTGAAGTAGCTCAGGTCGAGCACCCGGTACGGCTGGTTGAGCGTGCCGCTATAAGGATTGGACAGCGCCTTTAGCTCCGGCCGCGGCTCGATCTTTAGTGCCAGGTGGCCCGACGCGATCGCGTCGGTGGCGTAGCCGTAATAGTCCGCCGGCTGGCGGGTCAGCAGCCGGCCCCCGCAGCTGTCGTTGGCGACCCAACCCATGATCCCGCCGAAGCCGAGGAGAAATGCAGCCAGAACGCCGCGATCCAGGGGATTGAGGGAGAGCCTCACGCGTTTGCCGATTGTGCAGGGGACCTTGATTTCAAGCCAATCCTTGTCGCGCAGGCGCCGGTGCGGCCCCGCTACCGCCGCTTGTAGTCCCCGCGGCTGAAGTATTTCTCGAGCCAGACGTACATGCAGATGAAGAAATAGCGGCTTCCCATCTCCTTGATCTTGAGCTTCGCGACGCCGTGCTTGCGGTTGTGCCAGGAAATGGGGACCACGGTCCAGGTGTAGCCCCTCACGATGGCCTTGAGCGGCAGCTCCACCGTCAGGTTGAAATGGGGCGCAAGGAACGGCCGGCATCCCTCGAGCACATGGCGCTGGTAGGCCTTGAAGGCGTTTGTCGTGTCGTTTAGCCGGATGTTGAACATGACCCGGATGAACAGGTTCGCGAGCCGGTTCACGAAGAGCTTTAACCCGGGATAATCGACCACGTCGCCCTTCCTGATGAAACGGCTCCCGAAGACGCACTCGTGGCCCTCGTTCAGGAGCTTCCAGTACCTGACCGCGTCCGCCGGAAGGTCGGAGGCGTCGGCCATCATGATCACGACCGCGTCGCCCCTGACGGAATTTAGCCCGTGGATCACGGCGCGGCCGAACCCGTTCGCACCGGTGTTCTGGACCGGGACAAGCGTGGGGACCTCGGCCTTGAGCGCCTGAAGGACGGCCCACGTCGTGTCGCGGCTCCCGTCGTCCACGACCACGATCTCGTGGGGAACGGATTCGCTGACAAACTCCTCGTGGATCGCCCGGATCGTCGGGGGCAGCGACTCCTCCTCGTCGCGCGCGGGCACGATGACCGAGAACAGCTTGAGGCTCATCAGAGCGGCGCCGAGACCTCGAGCCAGTCGGGATGGGTCCCCGCGTGGGCGGCTATCTCCTCAAGAATCGCCGGGGCCGAGATCCGGGGTTTCCAGCCCCAGATGCGTCCCGCCTTGGACGCGTCCAGCACGATCCAGGGGATGTCAAAGGCGCGGACCGAGGGCTCCGAGGAGACGGGGTGGGCGCCAAACCGATCGTCGCACCACTGCGTGAGCTGCAGGAGCGACTGGGCCGAGGCGACGCCGCCCGAGACGTTCACGATCCGGTCTGAGACCTCGACCTTCGCCGCGGCCATCTGCGCCACCAGGAGCGGGACCAGGTCGCTCGGGTGCAGGCAATCCCGGACCTGGTGGCCCTTGCCGCCGAAGCCGATGTATTTGAGCGGCCGCCGGCGCAGGTGGCTGTTGATCCAGAAGGAGAAGATGCCCTGGTCGGGCCTGCCGAACTGGCCGGCCCCGGCCAGGACGCCGCAGCGGTTTATGAAGACCGGCACGCTGAACGCGTGGTGGTACTCGAGGGCGAGCGCCTCGCTGGCGAGCTTGGTGGCCCCGTAGAGCGAGATCGGGGCGGCCGTGGGGAAGGACTCCGTGAGCCCCTGGGGGCCGATCCCCGGGGGCAGCGCCGCCTTGTCCGGAACAAAGGCGCCGTTCTCGACCTTGAGCGGGAGGGCCGCCAGCGGGGCGATGCTGTAGACCCGGCTTGTGCTCAGGATCGTGATCCCCGCGGCGTTGCGCTTGCAGTATTCAAGGAGGTTCACGGTCCCGCCGAGGTTGTGCTCGATCACCTGGCGGGAGCTCGACTGGCCATCCACCCCGGCCAGCACGCTCGGGTTGGCCGCGGCGTCGATCACCCAGTCCGAAGGGGGAAGGCTGTCGACGTCGCTCGCCGCCCGGACGTCGGCGTGGATCAGCTTCACCCCGAGCCGCTTCAGCTCGGCGCGGTTCTGCTCGCTCCCGGGCCTTATGAAATTGTCGAACCCCTCCACCTCGTACCCGCCACCCAGACCCACGAGCCCGCGCGCGATCGCGTTTCCCGCAAAGCCGCAGATGCCGGAGATGAGGATGCGCACGCCGTTAGTCGTTGGGGGCCGCTACTGCTGCGGCGGCTGGGCCGCCGCCTTCGCCTTGGCATCCTGGTAGGCCTTGCGCTGCTGGACGCCGATCTCGAGGAGGTCGCTCACGAGCATCCTGGCCTCGCGCTGGTCCTTGGCCGCGGCCTCCGAGCCAGGCCCTGCCGCAGCCGCGGCAATCGGGGCCGGTGCGGATTCGGGCTGGACGGCAACCTGGGGCGCCCGAGTTGACGCCGGCTGTCCGGCGGAAGCGATGACGGACTTCCTCATGGAGATCTCCCTGCGGGAGCCCCCGGCCGTGACGACAGCGGTGTCGTGGGCCGCATCGAAGCTGATCACATGCACGCCGTCCGCCTCGCCCCCCACGGGGATCCACAGGCTGCGCTTGGACTGCTGGAGGAAGATGCAGACCGAGACGTCCGAGCCCTCGGAGGAGGACCCCGCAAGCTGGTAGGGCTCCTGGTTGGAGGCGGCCGCGCCTGCGACGGTCCCTGAGGGGGCGAAGGGCGAGTTGGCGACCAGGGTCGGCCCGCCAAAGGCGGTGGCCGCCCAACCCAAAGCAGCCGCCGCCGGGACCCAAAGGCTCCGGGATAAGCGCATAAAGGGGTAATTTGGCTCCATCAACTGCTTAAGACGCTACGGGATCGGCTCGGATACGTCAAACCTGCGGTCTCGCCCGCCAGGAGGCGACGATCTGCCCGATGGTGTCGTTTAGCGACTGGGTGATGTCCCATCCGGGGAAATGGCTGCGGATCTTCCGGAGGTCGGAGTAGTAGCAGATGTGGTCCCCGATCCGGTTCTGCTCCACGTAGGTATGGACCTGGGGCTTTCCCGTGAAGGACTCCGCGATCTTGAAGGCCTCGAGGATCGACGTGCTGTTGGCCTTGCCGCCGCCGAGGTTGTAGACCTCGCCCTTCCTGGGGGAGGCGACGAACGCGGCCATGAAGCGCGCGACGTCGAGTGAGTGGATGTTGTCGCGCACCTGCTTTCCCTTGTAGCCGTAGACCCTGTACTCGCGGCCCTCGAGGTTGCACTTGACCAGATAGCTCAGGAACCCGTGGAGCTCTACGCCCGAGTGGTTGGGGCCGGTCAGGCAGCCGCCCCTCAGGGCGCAGGTGGGCATCCCGAAATAGCGCCCGTACTCCTGGACCATCACGTCGGCTGCGAGCTTTGAGGCCCCGAAGAGCGAGTGGGTGGACTGGTCCACCGTGAAATCCTCGGCGATCCCATGCTCGTAGGCCTTGTCGGCATACTCCCAGCGCGTGGGCTGCTCCGTGAGGAGGATCCGGTTGGGCGCGTCCCCGTAGACCTTGTTCGTGCTCAGGTAAATGAAGGGGGACTCCGGGCCTGCCCTCCGGGCGGCCTCGAGCAGGTTGAGCGTCCCCACCGCGTTCGTGTCAAAGTCGTCAAAGGGGATCGCGGCAGCGCGGTCGTGGCTCGGCTGCGCCGCGGCATGGACGATCACGCTCGGGGCCACCTCCCTGACGAGGGCCATGACCCCGGCCCGGTCCCGGATGTCCAGCTCATGGTGGACAAAGCCCGGGAGTTCGCGCCTCAGGCGCTCCTGGTTCCAGCGGGTGTCCCCCTGCGGCCCGAAGAACACGGCCCGCTGGTTGTTGTCCACGCCGTGGACCGTGTAGCCGAGCTCGCGCGCGAAATACAGGCACACCTCCGAGCCGATGAGGCCGGAGGACCCGGTGACGAGGAGGGATTTCGGCATGGAGAGGGGTTGGCCCTATAGGGGCTGGAAGCGGTATTTCACGAGGGCATAGAGCCAGGTCAGCGGATCCCGGATCATCGTGACCTTCTTGCCCTCCTTGAACGAGCGCGAGTGGTAGGAGATGGGGATCTCGACCGGCACGTAGCCCTTCCGGACAAGCTTGATAAGGAGTTCCCAGTCAAAGTCGAAGCGGTTGCATTCAAGCTTGAGGCCCTTGATGCAGTCCCTCCGGAAGACCTTGTACATGGTGAAGGGGTCGTTCAGCCAGATCCCCAGGGATCCGTTGATCATGAGCGTGAACGTCCAGTGGGCGAGATTGAGGATGAGGGCCCGCCCCTGTTGGTCCTCAAACTTGCGCATGGCCCACGCGCCCTTGGTGTGCCGGGAGCCGAGGACGAAGGCATGGGTCCCCGCCGCTATGGGTCCGAGGAGCTTCGCATAGTCATTAAGGTCGTATTCGAGGTCCGCGTCCTGGATGATGACGATGTCCCCGGTCGCGGCCGCCAGGCCCGCACGGACGGCATGGCCCTTGCCCTGGGGCCTGTCCTCCAGGATCACCGTAACGTTCTCGCGGCCCTTGAAGTCCAGGACGACCTCGCGCGAGCCGTCGGTCGAGTTGCTCTCCACGATCACCAGGAGGAGCGTGAAGCCCTCCATCCGCTTGGCTACCAGGGCATCCAGCGCTTGCCGGACCGTAGAGATCTCATTGTATACAGGGACGATGACCGAGACGGTGATCGCGGGTAAGGCGGTCTGGGCCATCTAGTTCCGGGGTATGGGGTGGCGATCACGTTCGGCTGGTCTGCCTGGTTTAATCATGCTAAGTGCAATAGATGGATTCTTTTGCGTCTCCGTCAATCCACGGAGATAGGCCCGTTTTCCCCAAGAGGAGGCTGCTTGAGGGCGCGCTCCTTGCGCTCGCCCTCGGCCTGTCGCTTGTGGGCGTGCCGGGGATGCCGGACATGAGGCTCGATGGCTCGTGGCAGGAGATGCTGATGGTCGCCCGGTCCAAGGGGATGCAGTTTGGAACGGACATCGTCTTCACCTGGGGCCCCTGGGGGTTCCTCTGCTCGGGCTTCCACATGGGGGGTCTGGAGGCGGTGCCGATCATCCTGTGGCAGTCCGTGGGCCAGCTGCTGGTCGCCCTGGGGCTCGTGGTCCTGACCCGATCCGTTCCCCTCTGGCGGCGGCTTGCCTTCGTGGCGGTCATCCTGGCCGTCCATTGGCTCTTCCTGGACTCCGTCTATTTTGTCCTCATCACCCTCATTGGAATCGCCGGTCTCATGAGGAAGGACGAGCCGGTCGTTAGGCTCGTCCTCTGGACGGTGGCGCTCGGGTTCCTGTCCCAGCTCAAGTTCACCTACCTGGTGATCTCGTCCGGGGCGGTTGCCTGTTCGGCGGCCTATTTCCTGGCCCGAAAGGCCCTTGCCCGAGCGGTGGCGATCGCACTTGGGTTCGGCGGCGCGGTGCTCGCCGGGTGGATCGCCGCCGGCCAGGACCCGGCGAACCTCTGCCGTTACGTTCGCCGGAGCCTGGAGATATCAGCGGGCTATGGCGACGCCATGGGGTTTGACGAGTCATGGACCCTGTTCCTTTGGGGCGCCGGCTTGGCCCTGGCCCTGGCCTTCCTGGTGTGGCGAGTAGGGAAGGACGCCGCGGAGAAGGCGCTCGGCAGGGCGGCATCCGTGTTTCTTGGCTTCACCGTTTTCGTCATGTGGAAGGAGAGCTACACCCGGGCGGACATGGTCCCCCTGGGGGGACACATCTTCGGGATCTTCACGTTCACGCTCATCCTGGCCCCGGTCCTCCCAAGCCTCCTTTTTCCCGGGAGGGCCTGGCACCTCTTCGACCTCGCCGTTCCCGCCTGCCTCGTCGGGATCGCGTGCGTTGACGCGCCCTATTACCGGCTGGCTCCCAGGATCGTCTGGGAGAGGATCTACGGGAACGTCCGGTTCCTCGCCCATCTGGGCTTGATGCCGGGCGAATGGCGGGGGCAATTCGTGACGGCGTGCGATGCGGTGAATCTTCCCGCGATCCGCTCCGCGGTGGGGCGCGGCACAACCGACGTCTACGACTTCAACACGGGGGCCGCGCTCCTGAACGGGCTTGTCCTCTCCCCCCGGCCGGTGTTCCAGGGATATTCGGCTTACACGCCCCTCCTGCAGGCCCTCAATCTCTCGCATTACCAGTCGGGCCGGGCGCCGGATTTCCTCCTGTGGAACCGGGAGACCGTGGACAACCGATATCCCGGGCAGGATGACGCGCCGCTCATCGCGGGACTGCCGGGCCATTACGAGCCGCTTTTCGTCGAGAGGGGGTATTGGCTCTTCAGGCGGGAGTCCCCGCTTTCGAAGGGTGCGATGGAGCGGCGCCTCGTCCTTGGCAGGAGGGTGATTCTAGGGGAGGCGGTGGATCTTCCCTCGCCGATCAAGCGCGCCCTCTGGATCGAGGCCGACGCCATTCCCACGGGCCTCGGTCGACTGAGGGCGTGGGCGTACAAGCCGGCGACGCTCAACGTCGCGACCACGGACGACCTCGGGGTCCAAAGCTCATGGCGGCTCCTGCCGCGCATCGCGCGCGCGGGCTTCATCCTCGTTCCGACCTTGAACGACGGAGGGGACCTCGTGGCGCTCATGCACGGGGAGGCCCGCTCATGGGTAAGGTCGATCCATTTCGAAACGCCCCCGGGCCAGGAGGAATTCTGGAGCCACGTGGACCTGCGCGTGTATGAGCTCCCGTCGCTGCCGATCCGCCCTGCGATCCCCCTGCAGAGGCTGGTCGAGCTTGGCATCTTCGACCGCCCGGCGATCGATGTCACCTCCACGCAGGACCAGGAGGTGATCGAGGTTCCCGAGGGCCGCGCGCTGCTCCTGCATGCGGAGGGAAAGGCGGAGTTCCAGGTGCCGGAGGGGGCCACCCGGGTCTCGTTCGGCTACGGGCTCCGCCAAGGATCCTACAGCGGGGCGGGGCATACCGAGGGGGTGGAATTCTCGGTCGAGGGAGTCTGGGCCACCGGCCGGCGGGCCGTCCTCTGGGAACGCTTCCTGGATCCCGTGGACCGCGCGGGAGACCGGGGAACGCAGCGCGAGGAGCTCACGCTCCCGCCCGATGGGCCCTCGAGGATCATCCTCCACACGGCGCCCGGTCCGCGGGGGGATTTCCGATGGGACTGGTCGTACCTCTCGGCCGTCCGCTTCTCCGACACCGCCGAGAAATGAGCACCCGTATGCAGGTGCCCCAGGCAGGGGATTCAAGAAGAGGGGAGTTTCTGATCCTCCTCTTTTCAGCGGTTGTCTCGTTGGCTCCCTACCTTGTCTACCGGGCGCTTTTCGCCCGCCTCTTTTGGTTTGGCGACGAGCTGGACCAGATCGACCAGATCGACCGGCTCGGCTTCTGGCATTGGGTGTTGCTCTTCTTTGGCGAGAATTTTGTGCCGCTCTTCAAGGTCCTCTGGGGCGGGGCCGCCCTCCTCTTTGGCGGCTCCTATGCGGCGATGATCACGCTCGTCTGGCTTACCCATGCGCTCAACGTGGCGCTCCTGGGGCGCCTGATGCGCGGATGCGGACTGTCGTGGGCGGCGGTATTCCTCGCCCAGGCGCTCTTCGGGCTTTCCTGCTCCAACCTCGAGACCCTGGCCTGGTCGGTGCAGGGATCGCCGGTGCTTTCGATCACCTTCCTGCTGCTCGCGATGGATGCCTGCCTCAGGGAAGGCCCGCTGGCGTTGCAGGTAGGCTGGGTCGCGGCAAGCGCCGTGTCCTTTGCCCGGGGCGTCCTGACCGGTCCCGTGGTCGCCGTCGGCTTGCTTCTGGACCCCGGGAGCCGTGGCCGCCCCTGGACACTAAACCGGGCCCGGGCAGTGGCGGCCGTTCTCCTTCCCTCCGCGGTTGGGGCCGCGTTGATCGCCGTTTTTGCCTCCGGAAACCACCAGCACATGAAGGGGCATGGCGCCGAGGCCTTCACCTTCGGCCTCTGGTACTATTGTGCCAACCCGATGCACGCGCTCCTCTCCGTGGAATCCTATGGGTGGCACACCGTGGCCGTGCTGGGGGCGATCAAGCTTGCCCTGGTGGTGGCGGCGCTTGCGCGCACCCCAGGTCGCACGCGCGTCCTGTTCATGATGCTGGTGGCCTTCGAGCTGGGTAACGCGGTTCTGCTCGGGATTGGCCGTTACCACACCGGGCTCCCGAGCACGCTGGCGTCCCGCTACCAGTATGCGTCCCTCCTGGCCGCGGCCCCCGTCGCGGGCTTCTGGTTCTCGCGCCTGTGCGGGTTGGTCCCCGGCGGCCGGTTCGCGGGCCGCGCGGTCGCTACCGTGGTGCTTCTTGGCCTAGGCCTGACCCAGGTAAGGGCCTGGGCCGGGGTGCTGGAGCCGTTCACGTCCTGGCGGGGAAGCGAATCGCGCCGCATCCTCTTCGTGGATCCCAATCCCAGGGCGGACGCCGTGCCCGGGATTCCGGGCATGGACATGGACCGGGCCAAGGCGCTTATCAGGCGCTATACGCTCCACTGAGAGTGGCGACCCCTCAATGTCCCAGGAACGTGAGCTCGTGGATCGTGCCCCGGAACTCTGGGCCGGCGGAGGATGAGCCTATCGTGTTCCTGCCAAAACCCACTTGGTCGGGGGGGCATCGGTAGTAATTCTGGTCCGCGTTTATGACCGTGCGACCGTTCACCTTCACGGACAAATGCCCGGGAGACCCGGCCGCTCCTTCGTCGCCGGCCAGGGGCTGCCTGTCGATCGCGCCGTAGTCGATCGAGATCTCCTGGGTGCCCGCCGGGTTCACGTCGACCGCCTGGCTCTCGGTGCCGCCAACGCCCCAGTGGTCAAAACCGATCGCGACCTTGGAGGGCCCAAGGTACCGGATGTAGACCAGGTCGCCCCGCCCCGTCTCTCCGCTGCACACCAGCGGTTCGTTCAGGCGGCCTGTAAGAGGCGGGAGCGTGAGCTTCAGCACGAGGGGTCCCGTGGGCCGAGCAGTCCCTTGCGTTCCGGCGGTGGATTCGATTCTCCGCTTCAGGCTCAGGATCTGACCTGTGAAGCGGCCCGGGTAGGCGGCGCCCGACTCAGCGCGTCCTACAAGCGGCTCCCAGGAGAATGCGTCGTAGAAGGACGTGTAGCCTTCCAGGGCCACCTGGCCGTCGACCGTGACCTTGAAGCGGGACTGCCGGATCCAGGATTCGATGGGATCGAGGGAAGCAAAATAGGGATGGCCCACCGGTGGATACAGGGAGCCCAGTTCAATCAGGACGGCATGGGGCACCCCGGGGCTAATCCTTAGGGGATGGCCGAGAATGACCCCCCGATTCGTGTGGTCCAGGCCGAACGTGACCATGTCCCCGGGCTCGTAATGCACGAACAGGTAATCGGACAAGTATCCGTGGCCCGTCGCGAGAAGGGGCTCGTTCGTCCCGGGGACTCCCCTCGGGAATTCCACGCTCATCTCCAGGGGGCCGTAGCCCCGGTGAAAGAGTCGGTCGAAGGCGTAGGGCAGCGTGTTCCACCGCCTGACCATCCGCTGGTAGAGCTCGGGGTGCTCGGCGCGGAGCAATTCGTTGTGCCGGAAGCTGGCGAACACATTGAACGCTGCTGAATAGAGAAAAAGCAGCACGGCGAGCGCGCACACCAGGACGCGCCGCGCGGACCCTCTAGGGGCGCCACCAACCCAGGCAAGAAGCCCGATGGACGCGAGGAGCACGCAACCGGGAGCAAAGTCCACGAGGTAGCGATTGGTCACTCCACCGAACGGGAGGATGAAGAGAGCCGTGGCCGCGGTGGCCACCGCTGCACACAGGCAAAAGGCGCCGAGCGGGCCCCGGGTGGCATCGCGCGGCCTGCGGATCAGGGACCAGGTCCCGAGCGCTAGAAACACAAACGGGATGTTGGGAAGAATGCCATAGGGGTCCTCGACCCCAAACTGGCCGCCGGGCCGCGGCGGGATGTCGGCCACGGACACGAAGGGGAAGTACGGGCTCCAGGTTGCGCGCGCCAGCCAGTAAAGACGCGCGCCATACAGCGGGAACTGCCAGCCGAAGAACTTGATCTTCGAGTTGTCGTCCCCCGACATCTGGTAGAGCTGCCCGAATTCAACGGGGCTTGCGAACCGCTCGAAGTTGTACGCGGCAAGCCCCGCACCGATGGCGGCGACCGGCAGGAGCGCGGCGAGGCAATCGCGCCTCCACGAGGCGGTGCTCCACGCCGCGGCCAGGCCTCCCGCTTGCCGGGCGAGAACCCAGAGCGGAACCAGGAGCGCCGCGCAGGCGAACAGGTAGGTGGGCCTTGCACCGACCGCCAAGCCAAACGCCACGCTCCCGAGGGCGAGCCACGCTGCGGGCCTCCTGCCGTCAAGCGCCTTGTAGAGGAAGCAATATCCCAGCATGAGGCATGCAAAGGCGGCCGCTATCGGCACCTCCCAGACGCTTGCGCGGCGCAGGAGGAGCGGGACCGTGTTCGCGACGCCCAGGGCCCCGACGCCGAGGGCCAGGACCGGGAAGGGCACCTCGGGAAAATGGCGCCGCCGCACGGTTGCCAGAAGCCCCGCAGCCCCGGCGAGGCCCACCCAGGAAAAGACCACCGCCGCCCAGGCCTGGTCGACCTCGAGGCCCGTCAGGAGCTTGATCGGGGCAAAGAGCAGGATTACCGGGGTCACCCCAAAGTAGATATAATAGTGGCCCTTGAAATAGCTCGCGTCGTGCAACCCATGTCCCGCCCGTTGGGCGGGATCCTTGGGATTGGCCAGGGTCGCCAGAAACGGATCGGCGGGAATGTCGAGCCAGAGGTGGCCCGAAAGGAATCCCCGGGTCAGCGAATTGTAGTAATCAGGCTGGTGCCTTGAGAACGCCGGGATGCCCCCCTCCGGCATCGCGGTCCAAGCGTAGAACCCTCCCATCAGCGCGACCAGGAGAACAAGCGCTGAGGTCTCCAACCAGGCCCTGAGGCCCCTGGGATGAGACCTCAGGGGGCTACTTGGGGTCATGGCCGGCTCCCTCCTCGAGGCCCTCGGGGCCCGCGCCCCGGTATTCACCCTGCAAGGTGGGCGCTATCCCGGTGATCCCGACCGTGTTGGCGCCGATTGCGACCGAGGAGGGTGACGCATCACCCGTGGCAGCGGCAGCATCGAGCGAAGGCGTCCCGTCGAAACCGAGGCGCACGTGATTCTTCAGGTCGGCTCTGACGGAGGCACCCATGCCCTTGGGCCACGCGGGGCTGTCGAGCGGCGGATAAAGGGCGCCCAGCTCAACCGAGATATAGTGCGCCGTCGCCGGATCGAGGGCGATGGGGGTTCCCGAGAGAACCGGGTGCCCCGAGGATGCAAGTCCCAATAGCGCGTGCCCCTCATCCCGTCTCTCGAGATAGACGACCGACCCCAGGGGATGGTAGCCGGCGCTCAGGATGGGAACCCTCGCGCCCACCGGGATGTCGGCGAGCGTCGTCGTGACCGAGTAGGCGCCATAGCCCGAGGGCTTGTTCCTGAGGGGCACCGGGGTCACGTGTATGAGCGTGAAACCGTGGCGCCTCAGGGTGCCCGTAAAGCGCCTTCCGAATGCGGCGTCATCGGGGCTCTCGCCCCAATAGAGGAGATCCTTCGGGTCGTGGAACTCCACCCGGGATTCAAGGACGGGCAGGCCGTCCAGGGTGACGCGGAGCGTCGTGCGAAAGTCGCCGATCTCCGCGGCGCTAAGGTCCCGGATCAACGGGTGGCCGTCCGGGGGAATGAAGCTGCCGTAGCCAAGGATGAGCTCGTGAACCGCCGAGTAGTCGACGGGGATCTCCGCCGAGAGCGGCCCCCCGTGCCCGATCGATTCAAATCCGATGCGCACATGCCCGGGACTCGAGTAGTAGACATAGAGGAAGTCCTGGAGCGCCGGGGCCCCGCAGACGAACAGGGGTTCCACCTGGCCGCCGCGGTCCTTCGGAAAGACAACGTCGAGGTAGGGCACCTTGGGCTTCAGGCCCGCTGACTCCTGCACGGAGTATACCGGCGTGTTGATGAGGCGGCTCAGCGTGGAGAATTCCCTGGGGCTCCCGCTCCGGAAGATCTCATAGAGCGAGAACTGGGCCAGGAGCGCCGCGGCGCACGTGAACGCGGCGAGCAGCGTGACGGAAAGCCAGAGGAGACCCTTTCGCCACCAGGTCATGGCCCCATCGGCAAGGCCCAGGAGCACGACTCCCGCCGCAAGGAGCGCGGGAGGCACGAAGTCGGCAAGGTAGCGGTAGGCCCCGTTGCCCATGACGAGGAACAGGGCAAAGTCCGCGCCGGCTATCGCGGTCGCAAAGAGCGCAAATTTCCCGAGGGGGGAGTGGCGCTGCGCGGGACTAAGGAGGCCCAGGAGCAGCCACAGGAAGGGGCAGAAGAGCAGGCAGCCGTAGACCTGGTCTGTCGCCTCGTGGCCCGCGGGAAGCGGCATCGGCCCCGGGCTCTCGCCCATGAAGAAAGGGAAGTAGGGCCTCAGGCGGGCTCCTCCCAGGAGGTAGCGGTGGAGGTTGTAGGCTATGTTCCGGAACGACCAGAACCCGACGCGAATCCGGTCGTAGGAAACAAGCTGGTAACGAAACCCGAATTCAAGCGGGTTCCCGAATCGCACCCAGTTGAACCAGGCGAGCGCCATCCCTGCGGCCCCTAGCGGCAGGAGCGCCGCGAGGAAGGGCCCCGCGCGCCGGCGCGGGCCCGGCCCCGGCTCCCCGAACCCCATGGCGGCCCAGGCCACGAAGACGGGTGCAAGGAGCACGCAGTTCGGACGGCATCCCGCGGCCAGTCCGAGCGAAAGGGAGGCCGCCGCGATCCACGCGGTCCGGTACCTCGCGGCCACCAGGGCTGCCGCGGCAAGGCAGAGGGCCAGGGCGACGTGGAAGGAGCCCGCGGCGATCTCGAGCTCGTAGATCTCCGGGCGGCGCAGGAGAAGGAGGACCGGGGTTCCAAATGCGAGGACCGTCGCGGCAAGGAGAACGGCGGCGCGGCCGCCCCCCGGCAACCATGCCTTCCGCAGCAGGAGGAGACAGCCGACCGACGCGACAAGTCCCCCGAGCGCATAGAGCCCCGTCGCCGTATCCACGGGGATCACCCGCCCGGTCCCGAGGTACCACGGCACGAGCACCGTGGCGAAAGGGGTGATCCCGAAATAGACGTAGTAGCGTCCTCTGTAAAAGGAGGCGTCGAACAGGGCTCCCGATTGGCTGTTCTGGCGGGGATCGTAGGGGTCCTTGAGCGCGAGGAGCCTCGGGTCGGGGTCCTCGGCCATGTCGTAGTGCCCGGCGGCGAGCCGCTTCGTGTACCCGTCAGTGAAGGGCAGGTAATACCCGCTTCGATGGTTTTGCCCGAGGATCCAGAAATAGAGGGCCGCGGCGGCGATGACGATGAAGGCCAGCGCTGCGTAGAACGCCGTGGAGCGCCCCGCGGGGAGGTTGGCGGGCTCAGGGGAAACGGTCATGGCTCGGTGCCCGCGCCAGGTGGGTCGGCGTCCCTCAGCTCCCCCGTGAACTCAAGCCCGCACGAGGAATTTAGATAGGGGGCGTAGCCCACATAGATCTCGCTTGGCGTCACGGGGTAGAGGGGTATTGCCTCATCAATAATGCGCTTCCCGTCCAAATCGACCTCGATCGATGTCGGCGAGCCGCCATCAGAGAGGTGCCTGGCGGAGATCTCCAGGTGGTGGGGCTTGGCGTAGTCGATGGCCACTGCCGGCCACGTCACCGTTCCGGCTGACCAATGGTCCAGGGCGAACTGAACTTGGCCCCTGTCGACGTAGTCCACGTAGAGGATGTCCGCGCGGCCAATCCGTCCCGTCGAAACCAAAGGCTCGTGCGCGTGGGTCCGGTCACCCGGGAACCTGACCCGGAGGTCGATCGGTTTCCGCGGGTCCCGGACCTTCACCGCGACAGGGGTGTTCAGCCAGCGAAACCCAAGGATCCGTCCGGTGAAGCGGTGGCCGGCATCGGCCTTGGCTTCCCATCCCCAACGGGTGTCGGCGACGTTGGCATCGTCGTAGGCGGCGCTTCGATCAAACACGACCCGGCCGTCAAGGTTCACGAGGAGGCGCATCTGCAGCGTCTCCGACGGGATCCCACGCCTTCCGGAATAGTATTGGAAATCGTAGTCGGGATAAAGCGGGCCCATGTCCAGGACCAGTGTGTGCGTTGTCCCGCTGCCTACCGCGAGGGTCGGGCTCGTCGGCCCGCCAAAGCCCTCGTGATCCATCCCGAGGCGCACGAGGCCTTTCCCGAGGTAATGGACCACCAGGGTGTCCTTTCCCTCCCCGCGTCCGCTCGTCAGGAGCGTTTCCTCTCCCGAGTCCCGGTCGGGAAAGGAGAGGCTCACCTCTACAGGCCCGCTCCTTAGGCCCGAAGCACGGTCGATCAGGAAGGGCAGGTAATTGAAGACCCGCGAGAGTGCGCGCCAGGCTCCCTCATTGCGGGTCTTGAGGATCGAATTGTGCTCGATGCTCACGAGCGTGCTGCAGGCGACCGTGAGGACGCATGCCGCGCCCAGGGCCGTGCGGACGGCCTTCCCCATTCCCCCTTGCGGACCGAGTTCCTGGACGAGGAACAGGATGCCCACGGCAGCGAGTAGGGAAAGGTAGGGGGCGAAGTCCACCTCGTAGCGATTGCAGGCCCCGGCGAAGAGGAGGATGAAGGCGCAGCTGGCAAGGGCCAGCGTTGCCACGCCCGCCGTGAAAAGGCCAAGGCCGGGGTAGCGCACGCGCGTCGCTCGCCGGCACAGGCCGAGGACCGCCAGGCCTGCGAGCAATGCGGGCATCGTCGGGATGAGCCCGTAGACATCCTCAAATCCAAGTTGCCCCTTGGGACGGTCCGGGATGTCGATCCCGTCGACGAACGGGAATCGGCTTGAGAGCCGCGGGGGACATATGAAGTAGATCCGCGCGTTGAAAGGGATGAAGCGCGGGCTCAGGCTTGGGGTGTGGCGCTCGTCGCGGGCGTGCAGCTGGTAGCGCTGGCCAAACTCGAGGGGGTCCCCGAAACGCTCGTAGTTGTAGAGGAAGAGGCCGAGCAGGAACGCCCCCATCACGAGGACCGGGGGCGCAAGGGTCCCTAGGAGGGCAGGAGCCATCCCTTGCCCCTTGACCCGGTCCCTGAGTGCGGCGTACGCAGGGAAAACCAACACCAGCGGGCACAGGAGCAGGGTGGGGCGGCTCGCAATCGCGAGGCCAAAGCAGAGGCCTCCAACCGCCATCCAGAGGGGCGATCTCCTGATGATCGCGAGATAGGCGGCGCACAGTCCCGCGCTCAGGGAAAAATATCCGCAACTTATCGCGACCTCCCACACGTCCGGTCGGCGGATCATCTGCGGGACCGCGGACCCGAAACCGAGGACGCATGCCGCCGCGACGAGCCATGCGAGGGATGTCCCGGGAAAATGCCTGCGGCGAATCCCCCGGAGGAGGACCAGGTTCAGGCCGTAGCCCAGGAGGCAGAAGATGACCACCGCCACGCTGTGGGACGGGTAAAGGCCGAGGATTACCCTGCTGGGCAGGAAAAGGAGAAGGACCGGCGCCGGTCCAAAATACAGGTAGTACTTTCCCTTGTAATAGCTCGCGTCCGGCAGGCGCAGGCTACCGGCCTTCGCGGGATCCCAGGGGTCCTCGAGCGCGAGAAACTCGGGGGAGGGATTCTTGTCCAGGCTCAGGTGCCCGTGGAGGAATCCCCGGGCGAGGAGGGGATAGTACTCCTCGCTCTGGGCGCTGAAGTTCATGCCCAGCACCTGGCGGATGGACGAGTAGTTGCTCGAGGCGGCGGTCCACCAATAGAGGCTCCCCACGACGCAAAAGGCGACGAGGAGCGCAAGCGAGTCCGCCCGTGGCCGAAGCGCCCTGAGTCGGCTGGAAGGCAAAGTCATTTATCGCGGTGCGTCCGCCAGCGCCCGGGCGACCAGGTTGTGCGCGTCCCCGTCGGACATGGGAACGGGAACAAACAGGGGCCCCGGGAAATCGGGCGTCGCGGTGCTGAAGCCCTGCGGGTTGGCCCCGGGCGTCAAGGTGCCGACCTTGTCCAGATGGTGGACGATGTGAAAGTTGCCCTCGAGTTCATGGTCCACGTATACGAGGAACCGGCCCTTGAGCCCCGAAAGGTCCGGGGAGGATCCCCACGTGGAAGGCAGGCCGCGCCGGGCAAGGACGGGGCCGAGCACAATGTCCACGAGGTGCTCGCCGGGGGACACCCTGAAGTCCGTTCCTTCCACGGCGGCTAGCCCCCAGTCATCGAGGCCGAGCCGATAGGCGCCCGGGTGGGTCGCACGCGCGAAGATCAGGTTGCCGTCTCCCGCCACGCCGACCCCGAGGAGCGGCAGACCCGCGCGCGGTTCCACCGGGGGAAACTCGACCCTGTACCTGAACAGCCCCGGCACCCCGTAGCCCTCGACCACATTGCGCTCGACCAGGGTCCGGGTCTCCTCCGCAGAGAGGTGCTCGAGCTCGATCTCTCCCCGGTAATAAGAGGGCGCCGCTGAAAAGCGCTGCGGGTTGCTTCCGATGGACACCGAGCTGTAGCTGCCGGTGTTGATCGCCAGGCGCGTGGTCCACACGGGCTTCCCGTCGAGCCAGATGCGAAGGAAGGGCTCCGCGGAGGCGACCTGGCCGGGATCAAGGCCCCACTGCGCGGGGAACCTGCTCCGGGCGACCTGCCCACCGACAAAGATCTCCAAGTGGTGCTCGCCGTCCCGCGCCACGGGGATCTCGGGGGAGTGCACGAGCGCCAGGCCCCATTGGTCGAGGTCAAACTCGATCGCATGGTTCTCCAGCGTGTGGAGCATGAGCATGTTCCCGTGTCGGGGCGTGCCCGAGCCCAGCACGGGTTGCTCGGCATTCGGGGCATCGAAGGGGAACGTGACCCCCAGGCGCCACACGCCGCTTTCCTCGTAGAGCCTCCTGAGCTCGTCCGGGCGGCGGGCGGGCAGGAGCGTCGCGCCGCGGATCGATCCCTCGAAGGGCGGGTCAATTCCCCCCGGGTTTCGCCCGAAGGAGACCCATCCGGGAGGCGAGTCAAAGAAGAGCACCCGGCGGCCGATGATCACCTTCCCGTCGAGCCTGACCGTGGCCGTGGTCTTGAGGATCTCCACGTCCTCGTCGCTCATTCCGCGGAACCAGGGGTGGTCGCGAGGGGGATAAAGGGAGCCAAAATCCACCTCCATCTCATGCTCGACCCTGGGATCGAGCTGCATGAGACCCGACTTCACCTGCCCGTAGCCCGTGTGGTCCAGGGTGAACTCGACGGTATTGCCGCGAACCTGGGTAAGATAGAGCACGTCGGTCCGGTTGGGAAGGCCCGTGGCAAAGAGCGGGGTTACGCTCAGGTCGCCTTTCAGGGGGGCCACCACGAACCTGAACCGCGCGGGCCCGAAATGCATGAGGCCCATGCGCCCCAGCACCGCGGAGGGCGTGTCGCCCCAGTAGCTGAGGGTGCGCCAGGTGGCCGGGTGGCGATTCTCGAAGTAGTCGTTTAGCTGCAGGCTCGCACACACGTTCGAGGCGGCGGCGCCGAGGGCCAGGAGGAGGTACGCCCCCCGCCAGCGCCGCGGGTTTGCCGCCGAGGCGGCGGCGCCGACCGCGATCGCGAGGACAAGCGAGGCCTGGAAGTCGACCGTGTAGCGCTCGGCCCGGTTGCTGTAGAAAGCGAGCCCGAGGAACACCAGGGCGAAGGTGAGCGCGAGCAGCGCGAGGAGGGAGCGAAGCCTCGTGTCGAGCGGCTTGCCCCGGGTTGCCCTAAGGAGCCAGGCGAGCGCGAGCACGGCAAGGAGCGTCACCACAAGCTGTCCGTGGATCGTCTCGTAGCCGTAGTAGCCCTCGGGACGGAGGTCCGCGTTCATGGGGAACACGTAGGGGAAGAAGGGGCTCAGGGCAGGCGGCCTCAGGAGGTACCACTGGAGGTTGCTCCAGAAGAACGAGGGGCTCACCACGGGAAACTTTGCCCGGATCATCTCGTCGAGCTGGTAGCCGAGGCCGAACTCGAAGGGGGAGTGGAAGCGGAGGTAATTGTAGAGGGCGAGCGCGACACCGACCGCGGCCGCGGGCAGGACGGCCCATCCCGAGAGGCGCCCAGGGGAGCCCCCCCTCCGGACCAGGATGCCGGCGGCAAGGGCCACGACGGGCAGCACGATGACATAATTGGGCCGGCATCCCACGGCCAGGCCCGCGGCCACGCTTGCCAGGCCAAGCCACCGGGCCTCCTTCCCATCCGAATGCAGCGCCTTGAGGATCCCGAGCCACATGAGCGCGTGGCAGAGGTATCCCCCGCTGATCGCGATCTGGTAGAAATCGGCGTTCGTGAGCAGCATCGGGGCCCCGGAGCCATAGGCCAGGAGCACCAGGCTCGCGGCGTACTGGACGGTCGAGATCCCGGGGAAGTAACGCCGGGCGACCTCGGAGAAGATCCGCCAGTAGATCAGGAAACCGGCCGCGATCATGAAGAGGACCGCGGCATGCTCGGAGAGGTCCGCGCCTGTCAGCACGTGGTAGGGCAGCAGCAGGAAAACGGCGGGAACGACGCCGAAGTAGAGGTAGTACCGGCCCTTGTAGATGCTTGCATCCAGGAGCCAGTCGGCCTTTCGCTGCAGGCTTGGGTCGGTGCTCGTCAAACGGGGATCGACGCCTATGTCCATGTACAGGTGCCCCTTCAACAGGCCGTGCACGAGGAGCGAGTAATAGTCGTTCTTCTGCCCCGTGAGCGAATAGGCCTTCCGCAGCACGTCGCTCTCGGAGCCCAGCCACGCCAGGCCCAGGATGAGGACAAGCCCCGTCGCGAGCAGCACGAGGCGCGTGCTCCGTCGGGGCAGGGGCAGGGTGTTCATGCCGGGTTTGGGAATCGGCAACGGGCAAGCTGCGGCGACGGGAGTCTAAGTAACCGTCCGAGTAACATTTAAGAGAGTGATTGCGGCCATCACATGTCAGATTTTGCCGGGCGTCCAGCCTTGAGGGGGCCGTCAGGCTCGGATGCCCGATCCCCTGCGGGCGAACCCGTTCCGGCCCCGTTTAGGGGGCACTTTCCGGCTTCCTGCCTGTTGCCGCGATGAGCCCGTTCGCCAGGTCGTGCACCTTCACGTCCTCGAACCCCGCACGGACGAGGTAGGTGCGCAGTTCCTCGCGCGAGGACGACATGCTGATGTGCGCGGGCCGGCGGTCGATGAGGTAGGCATAGCTCTCCATGAAGATCTTCCAGCCGGTCTCGGTATCCACCGTGAAATTGTCGACGTAGCACCGGCCGCCGGGGCGCAGGACCCGGAACGCCTCCTCCACGTAGCGGAAGCGGTCCCATTCCAGCAGATGCATGAATACGATCGTGCAGTAGACCACGTCAAAGGAGTCGGCGGGAAGCTCCAGGAGTCCCACAGACGCCAGTTCGACAAGCGTCGTGTTGGGGCGCGAGGCGAGCCTTGCGGCCGCATGCTTGAGCATCCCGGACGAGATGTCGCTGCCGACCCAGTGGAGGCACTCCTTGCTCAGGGGAAGGCCGACGCGGCCGATGCCGCAGCCGATCTCAAGGATCACATCGCTCGGATCGATGCCGATCGTGGACTTGAGCATGTCGATCGTGCCCCGCGCGGTGAGTTCGAGCGTGGCCTCGTCGGTGTGGCCCGCCACGGCAAGCGCCGCAACGTCCCCGTCCTCGGACTGGGCCTCCCAGACCTTCTTGTAGTTGGACCGGTCACCGAGCGGCGCGCGGCTGGTCCGCCAGCGCTCTTGGGCATCCGATCCGCTCATCTTGCGCGCGGCTCACACCAGATTGTGGTCCGCATGACCGAGCGCCACTCCACGCCGGCCAGCTGGGCCTCAAGGCTGAACGCATGCCGGCCTGCCGGCGTTTCAAACGTGATCTCGAAGCCGGGCTTGGGGTTGTGGGCCTGGGCCCCGTAACGCGCCACGACCTCCGGCTCATCGATCCCGATGCGCCCAGGGTAGAGCTTCCCGTCCAGGTCGACCCTTACCGCCGTGACGGGCCTGCCGTCCTCGGGCCACGCCCAGCCCCGGAGCGTGAAGGCCTGGTCCCGGTAGATACGGAAGGGGGAGGTGTGGAGGTAATAGGTGAACGGTGCCCCGGGGACCATGGGCCGCGGCGCAGGCCCTGCCGAGGCTGCCGGCTTGATCGCGGTCATTCCCCAGCTCCCCTTGGGCGCTCTTGCCGCCTGGAGCTCCGCCTCCAGCGACGCGACCCTGGCCTCGGCCTCCTCGATCTTGCGGGTGAGGATCTCCAGGTCCGCGGAGGCCTCCTGCTCGCGCCGGATGAGCGCCGCCCGCTCGTGCTGAAGGATGTGGAGGAAGGTGTTTCTCTCCCCGCGGTCCAGGAACTCCTTCACCATCTTGACCCGGTACTCGGCCTCGCGGCGCTTCACCCCGTGAAGCTCGGCCTCGAGCGCGGCTACCCGGGGGTCTGTTCCGCCCGGCGTGCTCATGGCAGGTTCTGCAGCCAGCTCTTTCGCGTCCGCGAAAGGTAGGCCGGCGAGAAGTCCTCGCCGACCAGCGTCAGGTTCGGATTGTAGTGGGGGTCGGCCATCAGGAAGCTGCCCCAGGTGTTCTTCATATATTCGATCTCGGACTGGAAGCGGGCCTTCTTCTCCTGCGTGTCGTCCACCCCGCGCGTGGCCGACTCGTGATGATAGAGCTCCGCGAAGGGCGTCCACAAGTTCCGATAGCCCGCAGCCACAAGTTTGCAGCATAGGTCCACGTCGTTGAACGCTATCGGGAGGTCCTTCTCGTTGAATCCCCCCACCTGCTGGAACCGGTCCTTGCGGATGACCAGGCACGCGGCCGTGACCGCGCTGTAGTTCTGGGCGAGCCGGAGCCGGTTTTTCTGGCCGCTGTCCCCCCTGGGGAAGTCCTTGAAGGGGTGGCCCGCCACCCCGCCGAGCCCAAGGATCACGCCGGCGTGCTGCACCGTGTTCTGCGGGTAGTAGAGCATGGCGCCGACGGCGCCAATTCCCGGCCTCACGGCGTGGCTCACCATCTCGGTGAGCCATCCCGGGTCGATCGCCTCGACGTCGCTGTTGAGGAGCCCAACGACCTGGCCCACCGCCTCGCCGACGGCAAAGTTGTTGATCGCGGAATAATTGAAGGGCTTGTGGTAGCGGATCACGCGCACCTTCGGGTTTGGCCCGTAGGCCAGGGAGTCGAGCCATGCGATCGTCGCCGGGTCATCGGAGTCGTTGTCGACCACGATGATCTCGAAGTTCGGGTAGGCCGTCACCGAGAGGGTGCTTTGAACGGCCGTCTTCACGAGATTGAGCGCGTTCCGGGTCGGTATGATGAGGGAGACGAGCGGGGCCGGTGACGGCACCGGGTATTTGACCCGCCAGTGGTCCCCGGGCACGGACACAAGCTCGACAGCCTGCCCAAGCCGCGAGAAATGGTCCTCGAGCGCCCTCCGGGCGGCCTCCACCGGGTAATTCTTCTCCGCCTGCTGAAGTGCCGTCGAGCCGGGGGCGGCCCGCCAGTGGTAAAGGAGCTTCGGGATGTGCCGGATCGCCGACTCGGGGATTTTCTCGATGGCCCGCAGGTTAAGGTCCCAGTCCTGGCTACCCTCGAATCCCTTCCTTAGGCCGCCGAGCGAGCGAAGGAGTTCGGCAGAGTAGACCGAAAGGTGGGAGGTGTAGTTCTGACCGTGGAAGAGGTCGGGGTTCCAATCGGGCTTAAAGTACGGGTCGAAGCGGCGGTCCTCCATGTCGATCTTGTCCTCGTCGGAGTAGATGAACTGGGCGTCCGGGTGGGCCTCAATCTCGGCGGCCACCTCGTAGAGGGCGGTCGGCGCGAGGATGTCGTCGTGGTCGAAAAGAGCCACGTACGCGCCCGTCGCGAGCCCTATCGCCGTGTTTGTGGCCTCGCAGATGTGCCCGTTATCCGGGCGGTAGGCCACGGTGATCCGGGCATCGCCCGAGGCGAAACGCTCGAGAACCTGCCTCACGTGGGGCAGGGTGGAGGCGTCGTCGGCGATGCAGAGCTGCCAGTCGGGATAGATCTGGCGCTTCACGGACTCGATCGCCTTCGTGAGGAGGGCCTCGGGTGGGTTATAGACGGGCATCACGACCGAGATGACCGGCCGTGCCCTAAACGAGGCCATGTGGAGCTGGATCGCAGCCCTGTCCGCGTCGCTGAGACTCTCGTGCTGTTCGCACCACTTCTCGTAGTCGCTCAGGTCGGCGGGATCGCCCGGCTTGCCCACGCGCACGAGGGTCTGGAAATACGGGTTCCAGCCGTCCTCGTGCCGCACCTCGACGATCAGCAGGTGCTCGCCTATGACCGTGGGGACCTCTATCTTGATCCCGCAGTACTCGGACTGCTTCATCCCGGTCGAGGCAAGGACATCGAGGCGCTTGGAGCCGTAGATTCCGTCGATTGTTTCGTCTCCGAAGATCGCGCGGATTCCCAGGATCGGCGCGGCGTTGTTTTCATAGCACCAGCCGAGGATCAGGAGCTTGTTGGAGGCCGTGCTCCATGTCCTGGGGTGGTCAAAGTTGAAGGTGTAGTCGTGGGGGACGGCCGCCGCGGCGGGCGCCGGGGGCGCGGCGGCCGGCAGACTCGGCGGTTCGGGCGCGGGGGGCGGGCTCGCTTCCGGAGGCTTCGGGCTTTCGGCGACGCGTGGGGGCGCCGGTTTCCTGGAGAAAAATCGCTCCACGTCGCGCAGCGGCGCCGAGAGCTTGTAGGACCAGGACTGGATGATGGCCTTCAGGCGCTGCTCCCGGGCCTTGAGCTCCGAGTCCATCTCGAGGATCCGCGCAACAAGCCGCGTGTGCTCCCGGGCTGCTTGCTCCACCTGGGCCGCCGCCGAGGCAAGTGTCGCCTCCGCTGCCGCCCTTTGGTCCCGGGCGAGCTTGTTGATCTGCTCGTTGCGGATCTCGAGATTCTGGATATGCCTGTCGGTGAGTTTCTTATGGAGCTTGAAATGCTTGTCCTGCATTTCGATCTTCTCCTGGAGATTCTGGGCGTGCTGCTTCGTCAGGTCGCGCTGCAATTCCAGGTGGTGGGCCTTCTCCTCGAGCTGGAGGCGCGCGGCGTCTGTGGCGGCGGTGGCGCCCGCCGTTCGGCCGTCCTCGGAGCGGATAAGGTCCGCCACGTCGTCGGCCAGACCGCGGAGATCCTGGACGGGGGCGCCCGAGGACCTGAGCGCGTCGGCAAGATCGAGGGCGGCAAGGGTCAGGTCCGTCCCCACGTTGCCCCTGATCAGGTCCCAGCGCGTCCTGCTCGGCCTTGCAATGGCCTGCGCGTAGGTTGCGACGAGGCCGGCCGTGACGGTGGCCTGGTCGAAATGCCTCCGCGCAAAGGCCGAGCCGTTCTCGCCAAGGCGCGCGGCCAGCGCCGAATCCCCGAAGACCCGGACGCAGCAGTCGGCGATGTTCTCGGGCGAGCCGCTGGAGAGGAAGATCGCCTCCACCCCGTCTGTCATAGAGAGGGCGATGTTGGTCGGGGGCAGGACCACGGGGCGGCCCGAGGCCAGGAACTCGGGGAGCTTCGACGGGAGCCGGTAATCGTTGAACGGGCCCGGCCGTCCCGGCTGGACCAGGACATCCGCGGCCTGCAGAAGCCCCGGCAGGCGGGACTTCGGGACGAAGCCCAGGTCGGTCACGTGGGCCTTGAGTTCCGGGGTGAGGCTTTCCAGGAACTGCGGCCGGTTGAACCCCGTCCGTGCGAGGCGGGTCGCGATCCCTCGGGAATTCAGGAGGGCGACCGCCTTGTAGAGATCGAGCATCTCGGGCTCGTTCGCGAAGGTGTTGCTTCCCGTGAAGACGATCAGCTTGCACCCCGGGGGCACGCCCAGCTCGCCGCGGACCTTCGGGTCGGTCCCACGGCGCTTGAGGTACTCGGCGTCGACACCGGGCGGCAGGAGGGAGCAGGCAATCCCCGCGGGCACGAGCTCCCGCAGGCGGTCGACGATCACGGTCACGGCATCGGCCATCCTCAGGAACGTCCGGTACCGGACGGGATGGGGCAGGCGGTCGGAGACGTGGGTGTCGAGCTCCTCAAAGCCCATCGCACGGAGCTCGGCGATCGACTTGCCGGAAAACCCCGATATCAGGAATTCCTCGTTGTCCTCCAGGTGCACGACCAAGCGGGCGCTCCTCTCGGCGACGCGCTGGTAGGAGAGGACGAACTTGCGCACGAACTCCCGGGGCGTCCAGGCGTGGATCACGTCGGCGGACCGGCCGTCGGGGAAGAAGGCCGGCTTTCCCAGGAGCTCGTTGTAGAGCGCGGGGATGAACGCGGGGCGCGACACCGCGGAGAAGGAGTCCTTGCCGGAGGGCACGGCGACCACGCAGGCGTGTCCCGTCGCCGTCAGCGCGTTCGCGAATCCGCTGATGTGGTTGAGGCTGTTGGTGGTGAAGTCGCCGTAGTTGACGAAGAGTATGTTCACCGGGTTAAAGGAGGCGGGACCAGCCCCTCAGTAGGGCTTAAGCGTGCTCGCGGCGTCCCCGACGATCGCCGACTTGGGAAGCGGAAGGTTTTCAAAGCCACCCGCGTACCGGGTCACGATCGGATCCCAGGGCGTCTCGCCGCGCTGGGAGCGGTTGGGCGTGAGCGCCCATTCCATGATGGCCGTCGCCATGACGCAGGGGTCGGTGATCGGGAGATCCGCAAAGCTCCCCTTTCGGATGACGAGCGGCACGTCGACCGAGTCCATCCGGCCCCGGAACTGCGCAAGCGCCGCGTCGTCCGCCGCCGCGGTGCCCGCAGGGGCAAAGGCCAGCCGGGCCTTCTCGGATTCCGGGACCTGCCCCGCCTCGGCATAGAGCTCGATCGCCTTCAGCTCGCACCCGCGGCGCGTTTCGCGCGCAAGGCCGCTTCCCCGGGAATAGGATCCCACGAGGTCGAAGCGTCCCAGGTCGGCAAGGTACTGCATGTAGGCGGCGTGCACCTCCAGGGCGGCGGCTGCGTCCGGGGAGGAGCCCAGGGCGGCGCGGTACACGGCGAGGAGGGGCGCCGCCTTGGCCGGGTCGCCCGGGTAGAGCGTCGCTGCCACCTCGGGCACGTTGTCCCGGAGCGCGGCATTCTGGACCACCAGGTGGACGGTCTGGATTGCGCCCTGGAAGGGGATCTTCAGCCGCTCGTACCTGCGGAAGAGGACCTCGCGCTCGACGACCCCCCGCAGCGCGGCCTCGCGCACCGCGCCCTCGGGATGCGCGTTCACGTACGCGTAAAGGTCGGCCCTCGGCTTTCCCTGGAGTGCCATGCCCTCGGCCGCCAGCGCGTCCAGGCCCGCCGCCTTGCGCTCGGCGGGGGAAGCCGAGGCCAGCACCTGCTTGGCGACGGCATCGGCCCCGTAGAAGGCGGCGATCCTGAAGATGCTCCGAAGGAGGATCGGGCGGTGGGCGGCAAGGACCGGGAACCGGAGCGCCTCTCCCCAGCGCTGGCGGCGCGCCAGGACCTCGAGGATGTTCGAGAGCGCCTCGTCGCGCCTGGCGTCGCTCCTGTTGGGACTTAGGCCGTAGAGGAAGATCGCGCAATTGACGTCGTCAAAGGCCCCGAGGCGCTTCAACTCCAGGTTGTAGAGGACCCTGTTCTTGAAGTAGTCGAGCGAGTAGGGGCCGACCGTCAGGTCGCCCCTTGCGAGGGCCCGCGCCGTGGGGGAGTCCGGATAGACCCGGCGGATCCGGTCGATGTTGGACTGGGAGCGCTTCCAATAGAACTGGAGGTAGGCGTACGAGTAGTCGCCCTCCTTCATGTTCACCACGAAGTCGTTCGACTCCGCGTAGAGCCGCGCGGCCTCGGCGTCGCCGGCCGCGGGTGTGGACCCATCCAGGTTCTCGGCCCTGGCCGGCCCGGGAAGGGCCGCTGCCAGGCAGAGGAGACTCAACAGGCTTGTCCGAATTCGCATAAAAAACAGGCGGACCCTAACCCTTGCAGGTGTCCGCCCGGGTGGTAAATGACGAAGTGCCAGGCCCTAGAGCTTGAAGCCGCAGTCCACCGCGTCCTTCGCGAACATCTTGACGGTGTCCAGGGAAAGCTCGGTCAGGTCGAAGCCGTACATCTTGGCGGCCTTGCCGAGGATGTCGTGCGGCACCGTGATGATGGCGCAGCCGCTCTCCTGCGCCTGGAAGATGTTCAGGACCTCGCGCGTGCTTGCCCAGAGGAGCTCCGCCTTGTCGTGTCCCTCAAGGAGGGCGCCGCAGGCCCGCATGAGCGGAACCGGGTCGACCCCGGTGTCGGCGATGCGGCCGGCGAAGACCGATACGACCGACGGAACCTTGGGGTTGAGCGCCTCGGCGACCCCGGCCACCTGCCGGAGCGTGAGGAGCGCCGTGACGTTCAGCTTAACGCCCTGGCCGGCCAGCTCCTTGATCAGGGGAAGGGAGGACTCGCCCTTCGAGTTGGTGATCGGGATCTTCGTGTAGACGTTCTTCGCGAAGGCCGAGATCTTGAGCGCCTGGCGCTTCATGTCGGTGAAGTCGTCCGTGAAGACCTCGAGCGAGATGGGCTTGGCGGTCACGGTCTGCAGGATGTCCTTGGCGAAGGCCTCGTAGTCCTTGATTCCGGCCTTCTTCATGAGGCTCGGGTTCGTCGTGAGGCCCTTGATGTAGGGCTTTGAATAGAGGTCGAGTATGCCCGCCTTGTCGGCGCCGTCGGCATACAGTTGTATCGTCAGGTCATTGAGGGATTTCATAGGTGTTTTAGACGTTGATTGAGGTGAGCGTTCAGATTCGGGCAAGGAGATTAGGCACGCCGCGCAGGGGAGGGCACCCGGGAGAGGATCACCGCGGCGGCCTCGGTGAGGTTTTTTACCGTGAAGTCGGGTTTTTGGACGTTCTCCTCAAGGTAGCCGTAGTCGATGAAGACCGTCCTGACCCCGGCCCTCTTCCCGCAGTCGATGTCCCGCCAGCGGTCCCCGACCATCCACGACGCGGCGAGGTCAAGGCCCAGGTCCCGGGCTGCATCGAGGAGCATGCCCGGCTCGGGCTTCCTTCTCGGGGACTTCTCCCCACGGCCCGGATCGAACGACACCTCGACCCGGTCTATGTCGGGCACGAGCCTCAGGAGCTCGCGGTGCATCGCCTCGATGGCTTCCCGGGGCACGAGGCCCCGGCCCACGTCGGGCTGGTTGGTCGCCACGACGAGCGTGAAACCCGCGGCTTTAAGCGTCCTGCACGCCTCGGGGACCCCCGGATAGAGGCGGAAGTCCTCGGGGCGCTCCGGGGCGTAGGGTTTCCCGTCGCGCACGATCTGCACGTTCAGGACCCCGTCCCGGTCGAGAAAGACTGCGGGCTTTAGCGGCATCCGCCTAGGGTTTGGCGGACACGGACTCCCATTTGGTCTGGTTCACCTTCAGGTCGGGGTGGGAGACGAAGAGGTGCCAGACGACGGCCTGGAAGGCCTCGCTGTGCGGGGTCACGTTGTTCGCGTTGACCGTGGGAACGATCACGCAGGCGTCGGCGACCTTGGCCGTGTAGCCCCCGTCCTTGCCCACGATGCCGATGATGTGGGCGCCGACCTGCTTTGCCAGCTGGAGCGCCGCGACCAGGTTCGGGGAGACGTTCTTCTCGATGTTTCCGCCGCCCACCGAGAGGATGAAGAGGCAGTCCTTGCTGTTCAGCTTGCTCACGCGGAGCCACTCGACAAACACGCTCGCCCATCCGTCGTCGTTCGTGCGGGCCGTCAGCTCGGAGACGTTGTCCGTGGGGGCGTAGGTCTCGATGCCCGTGATCTTGCGGAAGTCGTTGACCGCATGGGATGCGTTCGCCGCGCTTCCGCCGACCCCGAGCATGAAGAGCCGTCCCCCGTGCTCCCTCACGGCGCGTAATTCGGCGACGCATTTCTCGCAGTCTGCCGGGTTGATCTTGGCCACGATCTCGGCCGTTTCCTTAAGGTGCTGTGCGGAGTATGACATTTGCTTAGGGTTTTGATTTATTTTTGGCTGATTACAAGAGGTTACGGCTGCGCCTTTTGGAGAAGAATGCGGCCGTTGAATGTGCTGCGGGTCGTGGAGCCCCCGACGGGGTTTTCCCCGACGAAAATGGAGTCGGCTTCCGAGGGATAAAAGGGGGAATTGCCCGCGAGCACGGTTTGCCCGTCAAGGGCCACCTCGTACCCGTCCGCTGGCAGGGATTGCCGGGCCCCCGTGTCCCGAAGGCTTCCCAGGGAGATGCGGATCGTGTGCTCGCCATGGATATCCAGAGGCACGGGTGCACCGACGGCTCCCCCCAGTCCCCAGTGGTCAAAGCCGAAGCGTGCATGACCGGCGTCGGGCCGCACCACGTAGACGATGTCCGCGCTGCCCGGGTGGCCGACGACGAGAAGGGGCTCACCGGCGGCGGAGGCCCAGGATCCAAACGTCACGCTAAGTGTGAGGTCCCCGGGATGGGCCGTCCCGAATTTGAAATCTGCGGGGGCAGGGGCGGGCGGGGATACGGCCCGGGAGTTCAGGATCGTTCCCCCGAACATGGGCCCGGAGACGCTCGAACGCACGGCGTTAAACCCCACATACACGTCGTCCGCATCGCAGGCGTACGCTTCCAGCTGGGTCTTTAGTACCGGGGTGCCGTCGAACGACACCGCGAACCGGTCGCTGGCTGTGCCTCCGGTGGCGAGGGCGCGTGAAACGATGACCACGCGGTGGGGAAGGCTCGTGTCGACGACCAAGTCCTCCGAATCAACGGCGCCCTGTCCCCAGTGGTCGACCCCGAGGCGAATCTTCGACAAGGGGAGGTACTTCACATAGACGAGGTCCCCGCGGCCCGGCTCCCCGGTTGAAAACAGCGGCTCTATGGAGCCCTGGTGCCCGGGAGGAAACCGAAGCTCGAGGGCCACGGCGCCGGTGCCGACCAGGCTGCCGTTGGAAAGGGTGTCCGGCCCCCAGGGGAGCACCCGCACAAGGGCGATGTCGCCCGGGAACCGGTCCCGCGCTATGTCGTGCAGGGCCGGGTTCCTTCCCACCACTAAGTCGGCGGGGGAGGGCGGGTAGAACTCCGCGGAACCCGAGAGCACGACGATGCCGTCCACCGTGACCTCGAGCGACCTCCGGGCCCTCGCGATGGAGCCCGGCGGCCAAAGGCTAAAGAAAGGGTGCTCGGCGGGCGGCAGGAGCGAGCCCTCGTAGATCTCGATCTCGTGGGGCTTTGCCAGGTCCAGGGCCAGGGGATCGCTTACCGGCCCTCCGATCCCCGCGTGGAACAGGCCGAACCGGACGGACGCATGCGGCAGGACCTCGGCATAGACCAGGTCATTGTGCTCACGCCCCGTGGCGAGGAGCGGCAGCCTGGCACCCGCCTGCTGGGGCGCGAAGGTCGCCCGCAGCCGGATCCCGCCGTAGGAGATGCCCGAGATCCTGTCGATCCGGTCCACCGCCCCGTTGAACACCCGGGCCAGGAGGCGCGCCCGGGAGGGGATATCGATCAAGCTGAGCGAGAAAAGGACCGCAATCACGACCGAGGCGCCGCACAACAGGATCCCCACCCGGGAGAGCAGGCGCCTAAGGGACGGGGAAAACCTCTCGTCGGTGAGGGCGGAGAACCACCCCAGGGCGGCGACCCAGACCCACGGCACGACGAAGTCGACCTCGTAGTGAAAGAGAAAAGTCTGGTAGGCGGCGAGGAACGCCATGACCCCCAAAAACGCAAGGAGTGCGCCCAGGGCCACCGCGGGAAGGCCCTTCGGCATCGACGCGCGCGGCCCGGGGATAAGCGAGACGCAGCCGAGCGTCAGGAGCGACGCAGGGCACATCCAGAGGAGCCCGACGGCCCGCGTGTCGTGGGTGTTGGCGACGAAGGGAAAATAGTGGCTGGTCGCAAGGGGCGCCGTGGCAAACGACACGAGCCTGGTCCAAATGGGCGATGACGAGAGGAGCTGGGCGCCGCGGTAGTCGACATTGGTCAGCTGGTACCGGTTTCCAAACTCCCACACCGAGTCAAAGCGCGCGCGGTTGTAGGCCATGAGCGCCGCGGCAACGAGCGCGGCGGGCAGCACCGCGGCCAAGGCAACCCGGGAAAACGGCTCGGGTCCTCCCCATTTCCGGCAGAGGGCGACGGAGGGCGGCGCCAGCAGGAGGGCGATCGGCGCAAAGCTCGGCCGGCACGCCACCGCAAGCCCGCAGAAGAGGCTTGCGCAGGCGAGCGACGGGACCGCCGCGTTCCCGCCGATCGCTTTCACCAGGCACAGGAGCACGGCCGTGAAGCAGAGGTAGGCCCCTGCCTGGGCGACCGTGCCGGAGTTCACGGCGGCCAAGTGGACGGTGCTGAAGCTTCCGAGGCTCACAAGCAGCAGGGCGGCGGCCATCTCCCCGGACGTGAGGTCCCGGTAGGCCATGCGCCGGAGCTTGAGCAGCACCAAGAGGCCCACGGCGTTCGCCAGCAGGACGAGGAGTGCGGTGGCCCCGGGCTCGGTCAGATAGGTGTGGGTCACCAGGCGCCAGGGGAGCGTCAGCAGCACGATGGGGCCGACCCCGAAATAGGAGTAGTAATGTCCCCTGTAGTAGGAGGCATCCAGGATCCGGTAGGGCCCGTTCTGGTCCCCGAGGTAGGGATTGGTGAGTTCCGCCAATCTTGGGCTCGGCTCCATCCTCAGGTGGAGATGCCCGGAGAGGAACGCCTCCGTCTGCCATCCGTAGAACCCGCCCGGCTCCCTTGAGCACAGGTTGAAATCGACCATCCAGAGCACGAACGCGCCCACGGCGCAGACGACCAGAAGGAGTTTCCCCGCCTCTGTCCGATCGCTCCCCGTGCTTCCCATACCTAGGGGGTCAGCGGGCCCTTGCTCCGGATCAGGCTGTCCAATTCCTGGAGGCCCTGGTGGGAGCCGATCTCGTAGAAGCGCTGGGCGATCTCGAAGCCCGCCAGCTCGCCGCGGGCGAGAAGGCTCTGCTGCACGTCCGCCAAGTCGACACCCTGGTCCCGGGCGAACCCGTCGAAGGCCGATGCGCGGAAGACCCCGAGCCCATAGTCGATGTGGCGCATCTCCGGCACCTTGTTCCTCTTGTCGTAGGCCCGGATCGCGCCGTCCTTGAACCACACGTTGCTTGCGTCATACCGCTCGCTGTTCTCGAAGACCGTCATCAGTCCCAGCTTCCCGGACCTTAGGAAGGCCTCGCCGACTGCGAGGTAATCGATCGGCAGGTAGCTGTCCCCATAGAGGACGTAGAAGACTTCCCCGAGCTCGGGGAGCGCCCTGATGAGCGCCCCTCCGGTCCCCAGGAGCTTCGGCCCGTCAAAGGAGTAGCGGATCTGGACCCCCCATTTAGAGCCGTCCCCGTAGCCCTCCACCACCTTCTCGCCGAGGTAGCCCACGCAGAGCACCAGGCGACTAAGGCCCGCCTTTTTCAGAAGCCGGATCTGGTGCGAGAAGAAGGGCTCCCCCGCGACCTCAACCAGGAGCTTCGGGACCTTCTCCGTGATCGGCTTGAGCCGCGTGGCCAGTCCGCCCGCCAGGATGGCCACGGGGAGGTCGGCGGGATTCATGCGCGGGCGGGCCCGAGAAACCCGGGCACCTCAGTTCTGCGCCACCACCTTGGTGCCCTCGAAGTCGAAGCGGAAGCGCACCTCCTGCAGGCCCTTCTCCCGCATCGCATGGCGGAGCTTCTTCTTGTCGCCCGCGTAGAACATGAGGAAACCCCCGCCGCCGGCACCGATGAGCTTCCCGCCCAGGGCGCCATTGGCCATCGCGTAGTCGTACCAGTCGTTGATGTGGGCGTTGCTCATGCCGGAGCTGCGCGCCTTCTTGCGCTGCCAGTGGACGTCCATCAGCATGGCGAACTCCTCCAGGTTGCCGCTCTCCAGGCAGGCCAGGGACTTGTAGCCCAGGTCCTTCGTGAAATGCAGGTTGTCCAGCATGGAGCTGTCGTTCTTCTTCGAGCGGTCGTTCTGGTCCTTCAGGATCGAGGAGGCGCTCCGGGAATAGCCCGTGAAGAAGAGGAGCAGGTTGTCCTCCAGGTTGTAGAGGGTCTCCTGCGCGATCTTGCAGGGCCGGTACTCCACGCGCCCGTCCTTGTGGAAGGTGAAGGCCGTGATCCCGCCCACGGCGGCGATGTACTGGTCCTGCTTGCCGATCGGTTCTCCGAGCTTGTTGATCTCGATGTCGCACGCCTGCTCGGCCAGCTCCGCCGGGGACACCAGGTTCTTCTTGTGGGCGTGGAGCGCCCTCAGGAGCGCCGTCGTGAAGCTCCCCGAGGAGCCGAGCCCCGTCCCGCCCGGGATGTCGGCCATGGAGGTGAGCTCAATGTGGGGATCGGTGACCCCCACGAGCTTGAGCGCCTCGCGCACGATCGGGTGCTCGATCTGGTCCACGGAGGACACGCGCTCCAGCTTCGAGTACTTGACGATGATCTCCTCCTGGAAGGTCGTGTGCTTGGTGATGTACACGTACTTGTCGATCGCGGCCGCCACAAGGAAGCCCCCGTGCTCGGAATAGTAGCTCGGCAGGTCCGTACCGCCGCCGCCAAGTGAGACGCGCAGGGGAGAGCGTGTGATGATCATAGAAAGGTGGGGTAGCCGCTTGAGGCGTAGATCGAGGTCACGATTTCGAGCGTCCGGATGCCTTCCCTTAATCCCGGGGAGGGGGTCCTTCCAAGCCGAATGTCCTCGCAGAATGCGGCGGTCTCCAGGGCCCAGGACTGGTCCGCCCGGGGATATTCCCAGCAGGTCGTCTCCGGCGGGCCCATCTCGGGGAGCATCCGGTAGTACGCGAGCTTCTCGGTCCCGTAGCTCCCGCCCAAGCCCTCAATCGAGAGCTTCCCGTCCCTGCCGTAGATCTCGAGGGAGAACAGGTTCTTCCATTCCGAGCAGCTCACGTGGAGCCAGGCGGTCTGCCCCTTCGCCGTCCGCAGGCTGAGGAAGGCGTTGTCGTCGACCTTCATGTCCCAGAAGAGAGTGGACGCGTGGCCCTCCACCGACGTGAAGTCTCCCAGGTAGGAGAGCGCCAGGTCGATCAGGTGCACGCCCTGGTCGATCAGCTCGCCGCCCCCGGAGAGCTTCGGGTCCGCCCGCCACTCCCGGTCGTATCCCCTCCTGCCCCCGTGCCCGTAGCGGCCCCGGAGGAACATGAGCTCGCCCAGCGCGCCCGAGTCGACAATCTCGCGGGCCTTCAGGAGCGACGGGTGAAAGCGGTGGTTGTAGCCAATCCGGACCTGGACCCCGCGCTTTGTCGCGGCCGCCTCCAATTCCCTAAGCTGGCCGGGACCCAAGGCGCCGGGCTTCTCGACAAGGACATGCTTGCCGGACTTGGCCGCCGCCAGGGCGATGGGTGCCAGGGAGGAGTTCAATGTTGATACTATGACAGCGTCGACCGCCGGATCCGCTATCGCCTCGTTGAAATCCGTGGTTGAACGGCACCCGGGGTGCAGCCGCGCCACCTCAGCCGCCCGTCCGCCGTCCAGGTCGCACGCATGGGCCAGCTTGGCTCCGGGCACCTGCACCAGGGCCGCGGCGCGTTTCTTCCCGATCAAACCGCAGCCGATGATAGCGAAAGTAAGCTGACGGTCAACGGGTTGGGTCATAGTGCCTCAGGGTGGGAATGGCCTCCGATGGCATTGCAGGGGAGGGGTCCGCTAGCAAGTGGAATAATTTGGGAAAGGCGGGCTTGTCAGCCGCGCCCGGCAACCAATTGTCTGGCGCCATGTCGTCCGAATCCGCCCCGCAGGGAGAGAGCCTTGCGCTGGGCTCCCGCACCCGGGGGCGTGAAACCGCGGCATGCGTGGTTCTGGCCGCCCTGATCGGGTGGTTTTACCTGTGGACCGCGATCCAGCCGAGCAACAGCTGGAACATCACCTCCAGGGACCCGGCGGGCTACTACGGCCTGGAAACCGCGGGATTCCGCGCGGGCCACCTGTACGTCGCCCTGGCGCCGCATCCGGCGCTGCTCGCGATGGACGACCCCTACGATCCCGTGGCCAACGCCCCGTACCGCGTCCACGACATGACGCTCTTCAAGGGCCACTATTACCTCTATTTCGGGGTCACACCGGTCCTGATCCTCTTCTGGCCGGTGGCCGCGTTGACCGGCCTCTACCTCCAGGAGTCGTTCGCCGTGGCCCTGTTCTGCTCTGCGGCGGTCTGGGTCGGCATGGGCCTCCTCCTTGCGATTCGCCGCCGGCATTTTCCGGCGGCTCCCACGGTCGCGCTCGTCTTGGGTTGGGTGTGCCTTGCCTGGGCCACCCCGCTCCTGCGGCTCCTCGAGGGGCCGCAGTTTTACCAGGTGCCGATCTCCTGCGCGATTTTCCTGCAGGCGGTCATGCTGGCCGCGATCTACCGGGCGCTGCACAGCCCCTCCCGGGGGCTCGGCTGGCTCGCCGCCGCGGGACTCGCGTTTGGGCTCTCGGTCGGGGCGCGTCCGAACTACCTGTCAAGCGGAGCCGTGCTGCTCATTCCCGTGGCGGTCTACGCCAGGTGGGCCGCCGACCGCGGGCAGCTCGGGCGCCGGCCCCTCATGAGGGCGCTCCTTGCGGCGTTCGTTCCCGTGGCGATCTGCGGCGTGGGTCTTCTCGTGTTCAACTGGGCCCGGTTTGGAAGCATGACGGAGTTTGGGATGCACTATCAGCTGGCGGGCGAGCGGGTCACGGAATTGAAGGCGATGTCGGTCCGTTTCATGGTGCCCCATGTGCTCTTCTACCTCTTTAACGGAGGTTTTTGGCAGTCCTATTTCCCCTACTTCTCGTCCTCGACCGGACAACCCTACGGGTTCCTCCGGTACCTGCCCTGGGCCTGGCTTGCCCTGGCGGCGTTCCTCCCCCCACGGAAGGGCGAGCCGGGGGAGCGCCCAGGGCTCTGCGCCCTCTCCCTCGCGATCGCCGGGGCATCGGTGCTCAACCTTGCGCTCCTCTCCTGCTTCTTCGGGAATACGGCCCGCTATTCCGGCGATTTTGCCCACGCCGGCCTGATCCTTGCCGGAATCGGGGCCCTCGCGCTGGGGCAGCGCCTCGCGCTCGGAGGAAGGAGCGGCCTGCTCGTGCTCCCGGTTGCCACCCTGGCGGCGGTCTCCCTCTTTTTCAGCCTCATCGTCTATGTCGGCGGGTTCATGACGCCCGGTTTCTTTGACGGGCTGGCACGGGTCGCGGATTGGCCGGCCTATGCGTGGCAACGGGCGCACGGCGCGCAATTCGGGGGCCTGAAGCTCGAGCTGAGCCTGCCCGTGGAGACGCCCACGCTCGCGGAGCCGCTCTTTGAGACGGGAATCCAGGTCGACGCGAGGGACTGGCTTGAGATCACCTACCTTCCGGGGAACCGCGCGCGGCTCAACTTCTTCCATGCCGGAACGGGAACCTTTCCGAGCAGCGAGTTCGCCATCCCCGCGGACAGGAGGATCACGGTCGAGGCGCGCTGCGGCTCGCTCCTGCCCCCGTACACGAGCCCGGTGTTCTCCTCCTGGTCGCGAGCCGAGTTTGAACTGGCGCGAAGGGACCTCCAGGTCGTCGTGAACGGCACGGAGGTGCTTCGTATGGTGCTCAACTGCTACGATTCCTCGCCCGCCAACCTCACGATTGGGCGCCTGGGCTGGTTCTCCGGGGGGATGCAGCAGACCTTCACGGGGAAGGTGCTGAGCGTGGGTCGCCTTCCCCTGGACAAGCCCGAGCTGCCCTCGGCCGCATTTTCGGCGGCGGCTCCCGTGGAGATGACGCTCTTTTTCCCGGGGTCGACCCCGGGCGCGGTCGATCCTCTTCTGGTCACCGGCACCGGCAAGGAAAGCGACCTGCTGTACTGCGCCTACGACGGGGCCGGCCACGTGTCCTTTGGTCTCGATCACTATGCCTACGGGGGGCCGCGGAGCGATCCCCTGGCCTTTGATCCCCTGGTCCCGCACAAGGTCGTCGTGTGGATGGGATCACTGGCCAAGGGGGCGGCGCAAAAGGCGGCGGAAGCGGACGAGTGGGGCAGCCGCCTTGTGGTGGTCATGGACGGCCACGTCGCCATCAACGGCGACCAGGCGTTCTACGCGGGCGGCCCGGGATCGCTCCTCGCCGGGCAGAATCCCTATGCCCCGTCCGTCGCCCGCAAGGCCTTCACCGGCCGCATTGCGGGCATCAGGCAGGTGAGGCTTGCCGACCTGCCTTCCCCCGAGCGAAACGCCGCCTTCGGCGCCGTGGACATGACCGTCGAGCTGCCCCTCGGGGCGGGCGGCACCCAGGAGCCCCTGGTCGTGACGGGCGTCGAGGGGGCGGGGGACATGGTCTACCTCCGCTATGTCGACTCCGAGCACGTTTCCTTCGGCTTTGACCACTGGGGCATCGGGGGCAGCGTCGGGAAGCCGGTCTCCGTCGACTACCGGGCGAACCACCGGCTGGCCGTCACGTTCCAGTCCCTGTATCCGGCCGGCAGCGTCGGGCACGGGTCGGACCTGGTGCGCGTGGTGCTGGATGGGACGACGGTCCTTGAGTCGCATTGGGCGTGCCACCCCGCCACCGTGAACCAGATCTACATCGGCAAGAACCCGATCGGCGGCTCAACCTGCGGCCCGGTGTTCACCGGGCACATCCTCACGGTCGGGCACGGCGGGGCGGAGCCGCCCTGAGTCGCGGCGCTTGCAGCTTGTCAGGTCCCTCTCGATGCCCCTTTGCTCAACCGGATGTTTCCTAAAGAGGCGTTAACCCCGCGCCGGGCCCCGTGGGCCGAGTTGCTTCGGCTGCTGATCCTGGTCTCTGCGGCACTCGCCGTGATGGCGCCGTATTTCACGGGCAACCTGGTGGGCGGGGTCGACGCGCGCTGGTACGGTTACATGCTGGGCGACTACATCGAGCAGGTGCGCCAGGGCCATGTCCTCGTGACCGTGGGGCAGGGGCCGCTGGCGTGGAACGGCTCGGTCCACCTCTACCGGTCGGCGCCCGTCTACATGGCGCTGGCGCGGCTCGTGGATTTCGCGACCTTTCGGCACCTCAACATCTTCGCCCTGCAGCATGCGACGGCGATCGCGAGCGCGGTGGCGGGCACCCTGGGGTTCTATGCCGCCGCCGCTAAGGTGATCCCCGAGCGGCGGTTCGCCGCGATGGGCTTCTCGCTCCTCTACCTCCTCACGCCTTCGTGGCTTTCCACCGTCGTGCACGCGGAGGCCTACATGTCCTTCATGGCCTTCGCCGCGCTCCCGGTCGTCCTCTACGGCAACGCCCGGACCGTCCTTAGGGATGACGGCAAGGGCTACGTGATCCTCGGCGCGGGTCTCGCCCTGGTCTGGATGTGCCATCCCCCGATCGCGTTCCTCTCCACGATGGCCACGGTCTTCATCCAGTGCGGCCTGATCGCAGGCAGGGGCGTCGTCTCCTGGGCAAACCTCCTTAAGGGAGCCGCACTGTTTGGGATCCTGGCCGCCTATTACTTCGCGTCGATGTCCGAGCTTCCGCCCGATGGGCCGACGGGGGGATTGCGCCACGACGTGGCCGCGATCCTGGGAGTCATGATGTGCTTCACCGGGATGGGGCGGTTTGCGCTGGGGGGACGATCGCTCGGGTGGGCGGCCTGCGCGCTCGGCGGCCTCATCCTCCTCGGGCTCACGAACCATCCCTGGCTCTGCTGGGCCCTGGCCACGCTTGCGGTGTGGGCCGTCCTTGTTGCGATCGGCCGCGCCGTGCGCCCCGTCGACCTCGGGCGGCACGGGTTCACCCTGTTGTTCGTCGCGGCTCTCGCGGGGGCGGCCATTGCCGAGGGCTGGGTGGGCCGGGACGGCATTTTCCTGGGCGCGATCCTGAACCTTGCCGACAACAATGCCCATTTCGGCAGCTGGCTTAGGCCGCTGAGCACCCCCGCCGAGAAGTACATGATCTTCCAGCCCGGGTGGGGACTGGACGGCTGCATCGTCCTGGGGGCCCTGGCGCTCGCCGGCCGCAGGCCCTTGGGCGCAAAGCTCTTCTTCGCCGCCACGGTGGGCCTTTTGCTCTGCTTTTTCAGGATCCCGCTTGCGAGCAACTTCATCGTCGGGAGATTCCCTACGGGCCTTGCTTCCATGTGCGGCGTCCCGTTGGACCTGCGCATGGCCCCGGTCATTGCGAGCTTCGCCGCAATGGGGGGAGTCATGTGGCTTGCCACCACGGAATGGACGGGGCCCGCCTCCCGGGCCGTCGTGGGGTGCTCGTTAGGGGTGTTTGTCCTCTGGGGTGGGTACCAGTCCAGGCATCTCTCGCGGCATGTCCGCGAGGCGACCTCCAATGCCTTCTACACCGACCTGAACCTGCGTTCGGAGAACACCGCCCTGGACGCGTACGCCTACCTCCTCCTGCCGGTTCCTTCCTATTACTCTAACGGGAAGATGGATCCCATGATCGAGAGCCGGTTGCTGAACGACCAGGGCCGTGTCCTCGTGGGCCCGATGCAGGACGCGGCGGCGATGGAGGCGGAGGGGGCGACGCGGCGCCCCTTGACCGCGGAGCTCCTGCCCAATTCAAAGCTCTGGTACACCCTGGGCGGCCCGATCACGGTGGAACCGGGCGAGCACCTGCTGCTGCGCTTTGACTTTGATCCGGCGAGCGACTGCCGCGGCTTCCTGGTCCTTAAGGCGGAGCATGCCTACAGGGAGTACCACCTGCCCGACTCGGGCCTTGAGCGCGGCTTCGGGGCGGGCGGCGAGCGCACGTCGGTGATTTCACTCTGGAATTCCGGCGCGACGCCGGAGCACTATTCCCTGATGTTGAGCACCGTTCCCGGAAACACCTACTGGGCCAACGGAGCCTCCGCCGGCAGCGTGTTCGTGTCGAAGCTCGAGCCGTCGAAGCTTCAGATCGAGGTCACCTCCCTGATCCCGTACCGGGCCCGCGTCTCCACGGTCGGGGGAACGCTCGAGACCTTCCGCGTCTTCATGCCGGGATACCGGGCGAAGGTCGACGGGGTCGAGGTGCCGGTCGCGGAGTCGCGCGAGCGCCTGGTGTCGTTTCGGATCCCGCCCGGGACCCATGAGGTCGAGCTCTCGTTCGTGGGCTCAAGGCGCCTGTGGCTTTCCGCGCTCGTGAGCGGGCTTGGCTGGATCGGCCTCCTCGGTTCCTGCCTCCTCCAGGCCGTGCGTCGCCGGCGACGGGCCCCCGGATGACCGAGCCCTCCCAAAGGTCCGCGATCATCGCGGGCTACCAGAGGATTTTCTCCGGGCGGATCATGCGCTTTGCCGCCGTGGGCGGAATCGTGACGGTCTTCTTCATGGGCCTTAACGCCCTGTTCGGGCGTGTGGTGGGGCTCGGGCCCCTTCCTGCATTCTTCGTCTCGTATCCCCCCGCATTGGCGCTCCACTTCCTGCTGAACAAGTTCTGGACGTTCAGCGACAAGACCTCGACCAGCCGCCGCCAGGTTGGGGAGTACTTCTTCTCGGTGGTGGCGACCTTCCTGATCCAGTGGCCGTCCTTCATGCTGCTGCAGAAAGGGGCCGGGCTTCCCGGGTGGGTTTCCGCGGGCGGCGCCAACCTGCTCCAGATGTCGGCGAGCTACGCTCTCCTGCGCTGGAAGGTCTTCCATCCGGCCGCCGCGGCGGATCACGGCAAGGGATCGAACCCCTGGCACCGCCTTGCGCTCCTGCTGACCGTGGTGGGCGGCATCCTCCTTGTCTACTGGACCGCCATGTCGGGGTGGGACCTGCCCCGGATCGGGCAGCACCAGGACGACTATTTTAATTCCCTGGTGTCAGGGTTCAGGAAGGGGTCGCTGGCCATGGACATCCCGGTTCCCGAGGCGCTCAGGAACGCCGAGAACCCCTGGGATCCCGAGAAGCGCCCTCCGGGAATCGCGCTCCATGACGCGAGCTATTACAACGGCCATTATTACCTCTATTTTGGCGTGGTCCCCGTGGTTGTCCTGTTCTGGCCCTTCCGGGTGCTCGTGGGCTCGGACCTTCCCCTTGGAGTGGCCACCTTCCTCTACCTCGGCGGAGCCCTCCTCCTCTCCTCGTGGCTCTGGCTCAGGATCGTCCGCGACCGGTTCACGTCGGCAGGTGTCCTCACAAAGATCGCGGGCCCCATCATCCTGGGCGTTTGCGCCGGGCAGCTTCCCCTGGCGCGAAGGATATCGATATGGGAGATGCCGATAGCGGCGGGGCACTTCTACATGGTGTGCCTGGTGGCCTCGGCCTACCTGGCGCTTAGGGGCCGGAGGCCGCTCACGGCCCTTGCCGCGGCGGGACTCTCGCTGGGGCTCGCGATAGGCTGCAGGCCGACCCTGGGCGCGGCGGGCCCCGGCCTGGCGATCCTGGTGATTGCTGTCGGGTGGGGCACCGCCCTGCGCGCGGAAACCACCTCCCGCCTGCGCGGCATCGCGAAGGCTCTCCTCGCCGCAGGGATACCGTTTGCCCTGATTGTGTCGGGACTCCTTGCCTACAACTGGGCCCGCTTTGGGAACCCGCTTGAATTTGGTTTGAACTACCAGCTGACGGCCAGCTACGAGGCCAAGGGGCACCATTTCAGCTCGGCGTTCGTGCCGGTCAACCTCACGGCCTATTTCCTGAGCCCGCCGCAGTGGGGCCGGTATTTCCCGTTTCTTCATCCGATTGGGTGGCTGCGGTACCCCAAGGACTACTACGGCCTCGAATACGTCTACGGCGCCCTGGTCGTATGCCCGGTCATCTGGTGGTCCCTTTTTTCGCCCGGGCTCCTGGCCCGCGGGAAAGCCCGGGGCGATGCGCCCCTCGTGCTGGTTCTGCTTGCGGTGGCGCTCGGCACGACCGCGATCCTGGTGTGCTTCAACACGGCGGCGGCGCGCTACGTTCCGGACTTCCTCCCGTGGTGGCTCTGGCTGGCGCTCCTCGGCTGGGCCTGGCTTGAGGGCAGGATCTCGGCAGCCGCGGGAAAGGTCATCGCCCTTCGGCTCTTCAGGATGCTTTTCGGGTTCAGCGTGGCTGTCTCTCTGGCGCTCACGTTTTTCCAGAGCGCCGCGCTCCACGGCATCCTCGCGTTCCGAACTCCCGCGGCCTACCTCACGCTCTCGCGTTTCTTCGATTCCCCGGTGGCGTTCTGGGAGCGGCTAAATCATGAGAAGGTCGGGCCGGTCACGATGGACGTCACCTTCCCGGTCGACCATGTCGGTGCGATCGAGCCCCTGCTCGTGTCCGGCGTGGAATACGAGGCGGATTACTTCTTCGTTTACTATCCCGCGAAGGGCCTCGTCCGCCTGGGATTTGCGAGCGCGGGCGACGCCCCCGCGTACAGCCCCGACATCCCCGTGGAGGAAGGCCGCACCTATCGCCTCCGGTTTGAGGCGGGCTCGCTTTTCCCGCCTTCGGGCCATCCCATCTATGAAGGCTGGAGCGAACGACAGGTGCACGCGGCGAAGAGCTGGGTGAGGATTGAGGTCGATGGCCGGACCGTCATGGCGCGACAAAGGAAGTCCAATGACGGAGTGCCGGAGTTCCTGCAGGTGGGCCGCGACATCCGAAGCGGAGCCTTTGGCAGGCAATTTACGGGGACACTGACCCATCTGGAACGGGAGGACCTGACGGCGCCCGAGGTGTCCGAGGTGTCCTCAGGCGACGTCGTCCTCAAGGTGATGCTCCCAAGCGAGGTCGTACCGGGGAGCCAGCCGCTCGTGGTCGCCGGCGCCGCAGGGTCGGCGGAACTGGTGGGGTTGCGGCTCACGGACCTGGAGCACTTTGTCCTGACCTACGAGAAGTGGGGGGGCGGGTTCTGGGAGAGTGGCCCCATAGCCGTTCCCGCCGATAGGAGGGCCACATTCAGGATCAGGCTTGGCTCCCTGCTTCCGACCTCCGGACCGTATCCCCAGGGTCTCTTTAACCACATGCTGATCGTGTGGCTGAACGGGCAGCCCGTCTGGTGGCGAGGCGCCTTCGGCGGACTCGGCCCCAGCCCGCAGGTCGAGATCCTGACCAACCTGGTCGGCTCCTCGGCCATGAGGAGCTCGTACATGGGCGACGTCCTGTCGATGGGGATGGAGCCGGTGCCCGACTGGAGGAAGGGCCCCTTCACGTCGCTCGAACTCGACCTGACGGGTCGGGGTTCTGGGATCGAGCCCCTGTTCTGCACCGGTGTCCCGGGCCGGGCCGACCTCCTGGCGATCGAGTGGCTGCCCAACAATCGGGCGCGGCTGCTCCTTGATCACTGGAGCCACGGGGCCTACGTCGGCCGGGATTTTTCGTGGAGCCCCGAGCTCATGCACCACCTGAAGCTCACTCTCCCGGCCCTGCCTGCCCTGGACAGGCCCGGGGTGGATGTCGGAACCGGGGTCCTACGGGCGGAGGTCGACGGGGCCCTCGTGTGGCAGGAAGAGGTGCCCTTCTTCGGCGCCCCATCCTCAAGCGCCGTCTTCGGGAAGAACCCGGTGGGTTCGTCGATGGCGCGGCAGGAGCTTAGCTGCACCGTGGGCGACATCCGCCAGGATGCAGGCGGCACTCGGGCGCCCGCAGGGCGTCCCTGATCCCCCCTAAAATTTCATCCCGCGGTCCTCAGGGAGGATCCGCCGAAGGGTATAGACGTCGCTCCGGATGAGGCTATCGGTGTGCTCTGCAAGCCCGTGCCAGGGGTCCCAGGGCGCGCTCAGGAGCTTCCCCGTGATCCCGTCGCTCTTCGCCGAGAGCAGCCACTCGACCATGTCGAGCGCGTGCTCGATCGAGGCGCCTCCCCCGGCCTTCTGCTTGAGCGCCGAGTCGAACTCGGCCTGGCCCGCGATGTCGGGCCCGAGCGCGATGATCTCGTCCGTGAGCCGGGTCGCGATGGCGCCCGGCGCCACGGCGTTAATGTCGATCGGGGCCTGGATTTCCTCGGCGGCGATGGTTTCGACGAGACGGACAATGCCGGTCTTTGCGACCCCATAGCCGGAAAAATTGGCGCGCGCCTTTGTCGCACCCCCGCCGGCGAAGCAGACGATCTTCGCCCTCCGGGGGGCTCCGACCAGGAGCCCGTGGCAGGCGCGGATCGCGTTGAACGTGCCGTCCAGATTGGCCCTCACGGTCGCGCTCCAGCGCGCCGGATCGGCGCGCACGGCGGGCCCGACCTCCCCGTGCGAGCCGGCGCAGCAGACAAGGCCGTCCACGTGCTTCCATTTCTCGGAGACCGCCTTGAAGGCCCTCTCGACCTGGGACCAGTCGGCGACGTCGCACTGCGATGAATTGAAGGTGCCGGTCTCGGTCGACCGAAGGTCCGTCTGGTCCGAGCGGGCCATCCCCCACACGTTGTGGTATTCGCCGAGGAGGCGCAGGACGAGGGCGCGTCCGATTCCGGTGCTCGATCCAGTGACAACAATGTTCATTAGTCGCGTCTTAAGGGTACGGCGAAGGCGGCCAAGATCCTGGGTGCGGCGCCGGTCTTCTCAGGTGAATGGTCCATGATCCAAAACACATCAAGCCTCGGGTATTTCCTCGTGGCCTCGTCCTGAAGGAGCACCTCGAACGTCACGGTGGTCGCGGTCCGGCTCTCGTCCCGGCGGACGGAAGCAATCCGGAAATGGTCGCCCACGTGGATCACGTCGAGGATCCGGACGGACGGGAACTCGGCGCCGACGTTTGACGCCAGGACCTCGGCGGGCAGGTCGGGGACCGTGTCCCTGGTTCCCAGGAGCGGCCAGTCGGAGCTGTGCTCCTTGAACTTGAAGACATAACAGTCGCGTTCCACGATGTACTCGAGCCCGGGAAGCGTCGTGTACGGGGGCAACCCATTCACATACGTGGTCTTTACGGACCGCCGCTGCATGACCACAAACGCCCCCACGAGGGCCAGGGCCAGTGCCACGAGGATCCATTTCATCCGGATAACCTTGCGGGATGGGATTTCGGTTGGCGACGGTTTTCGCTCGGAATTTCCGCGCGAATCGGCGCACCTCCAGGCTCGGGATTCGCCCCCGCCAAACGGAGGAAAAGCCTCGCATTGTCGCTCGCCCAAAAGCGATAATTGCTGGCTCCAGCAACCGTGACAAACCCCGTGCAGCAGCAACCCTTGCGCAGAGTAGTGGTCATCGGTGCGGGCCCTGCCGGACTCACCGCGGGCTTCCAGGCCGCGACCGCGGGGTGGAGCGTAGCGATCCTGGAAAAGGACCCCGTCTATGTCGGCGGCATTTCGCGGACGGTCTGCCATGATGGGTATCGCTTTGATATCGGAGGACATAGGTTTTTCAGCAAGAGCGCCGAGGTCACCGCATGGTGGAAGGCGAGGCTCCCCGACGACTTCATCCAGGTGCGGCGCATGTCGCGGATTTATTACCGGGGGCGGTTTTTCGATTATCCGCTGAAGCCCTGGAACGCGCTCAGCAACCTGGGAATAGGGACCAGCATCCTCTGTGTTGCCAGCTATGCCTGGGCTCGGCTCTTCCCCAGGAAGCCGGAGCGCTCGCTAGAGGATTGGGTTTCAAACCGCTTCGGCCGGCGGCTCTTCACGATTTTCTTCAAGACCTACACGGAGAAGGTGTGGGGGATCCCGACAAGCGAGTTGAGCGCGGACTGGGCGGCACAGCGCATCAAGGGCCTCTCCCTGTCCAAGGCCGTCATCAACGCGTTCAAGGGAAAGCCCAAGTCCGAGAACGCCGTCATCAAGACGCTGATCGACACCTTCTCCTATCCGCGCCTGGGCCCGGGCCAGATGTGGGAGCGGACGTCGGAGGACATCCGGGCCCTCGGGGGCTTAATCGCGATGGGTTCCCGCGTGACGAAGATTCGGCATTCCGGCGGCCGCATTGTTGCCGTTGAAACCGCGGGACCGGACGGGAAACCCACCTCCCACGAGGCAGAGCAGTTCATCATCTCGATGCCTCTCCAGGAGACCGTGCTGGCCTTCGATCCTCCTCTTTCCCCTAAGAGCATTGCGGCGGCCCGTCGGCTGAGGTACCGCGACTTCATCACGGTGGCGCTCGTCATCGAGGGGGAGAACCCCTTTCCGGACAACTGGATCTACATCCATGAGCCCGACGTGAAGTTGGGTCGGATCCAGAACTTCAGGAACTGGAGCGAGGCGATGATCGGCCGGCCGGGCACGACCTGCCTGGGACTCGAGTATTTCTGCTTCGAGGGCGACGGCCTGTGGACATCGCCCGACGAGGCACTGATTGAGCTCGGCAAGAAGGAGCTCGCGCACATGGGCCTCCTTAAGGGCGGACGCGTCACGGGCGGGTCGGTGGTCCGCATGGAGAAGGCGTACCCGGTCTACGATCCCGGGTATCAGGAGAACGTGCTCGCGATCCGCGAGGAGCTGGGAGCGTTCAAGAACCTGAGCGTCATCGGCCGGAATGGGATGCACAAGTACAACAACCAGGACCACTCGATGATGACGGCGATGCTCGCGGTCCGCAATCTTGAGGGCGGAAGCTTCAATCTCTGGAACGTGAACACCGATGCCGAGTACCATGAAGAGGGAAGCGCCTCCGAGTCAGGCGAGGACACCTCGGGGCGGCTTACACCCAAGCGCCTCTAGGGTCGCGGTTCAGGGAAACGCGCTCGAGGGCGGTATCCGGGTCAGGAAATAGGTGATGCCCGTGAACTTCGGGTCCGCGGTGGAGCCCCCGATCCGGTTCTCGAAGAACGTCACCTGGTTTGGTGTGGCCGGGTAAAGCGTAGCGGGTAGGGAGATGACCGTCTTCCCATCGAGGGCCACCCGAACCTCGGACCGGAGCTTCTGGAGCTCGTAGGATTTCGTCTGGAGCCACAGGGGGTCCCCCTCCGGGTCGGGATAAAGGGGGGCCATGCTGATCGCGATCTGGTGCGGGACCCGGTAGTCGATGTCCAGGGGCCCGCTGATCAGCCCGGCCCCGCCGCCCCAGTGGTCGAAGCCAATCCGGATATGGTGCGAGTCCACGTAGATCACGTAGATGAAGTCCCCGGCCCCGGTGGTTCCTGTCGTCAGAAGCGGTTCCTGGCGGCCGGGCTTACCCCCGGGAAAGCTGACGACAAACTCGGCTGCGCCCCATGGCTTGTTGCCGCGGGGCAGGGCGTCGTGGCTTAGGAGCGAGATCTCCATCCTTGGCCCCGTGAACCGCTCCTCGACGCCGGGCACCTTGGGTGAATTCAGGGCCGATTGGAGGACGGGAACAAAGCCCTTGAAGCTCGGTCCGGAGGGCCCGAGCACGTGCGCGCCATCAAAGGTGCAGGAAAGGATGATGCCGGACCCGGCCCCGTCACGGGCGGCGGGCGCAAACTCCAGCTCGTGAACCTGCGTGGAATCGTAGCGCACCACCCTTGAGAGGAGCGTGGCCCCATCGCTACCAAGGAGCGAGAGCTTCAACTTGCTGGCCGAAAGGTAGGTGGCGGAGCACTCGCAGGAGTTGGGCCCCGCGTTCACGGAAAGCAGGGGCTCCGTGACTCCCTCCCGCCCGACCGGAAACTGGACCCTCATCCGGGCCTGGTAGCCGCCGGGCAGCATGAGCTCCTGGGGGATCGGAAGGCGCCCAAAGGAGAGGATCTTCCCGTCAAATTGCGGCGGCGTCATGGATCCGAAGGCGGTCGAGCCGACATGGATCTCGTCGATCGTGGACTCAAAGCAGTCCGCGATCTCGCGGATCACGGGCTTGCCGTCCAGCTCAATGACCAGCGCGCCCCGAAGCGCCTCCACCTCCTCGGGACTCAACCGTTCGAGCCTCGGGTTTCCTTTGGGGTAGAGGCCCCCGTGGGACACCACGATCGTGTGGGGCTGCGCGTAATCGAGCTCGATGGGGCCGCTCTGGAACAGGGATCCCCACACGTCGGCTCCGACGCTGATGTGCCTTTCGTCGATGATATGGGCGAAGACCACGACTCCCGCCCGTTCATGGCCCGTGGAGAGGAGGGGCTCGTTCACGCGGGCCTTCCCATAGGGGAGTTGGAAGGTGATCCGCATGGGCCCGACGGCCCGGCTAAACCGGTCGCTTCGCTCGCGCACCGTGAACTCGGCGGCGCAGAGCGCCACCATCGCGACCGTGGCCAGGGCCGCCCACGGATTCTGCCAGAGAAGGACAAAGGGACGCGCCGCGCGGGCCCACGGAAGGACGGGGCGCTTCGAGCCGAACGCCCGCCAGCTCCAGAATGCGAGCCACGAAAGGGCGCAGAGCCAGAAGGCCTCCCTCGCGAGGAGCGGGCCTGGATACCTGAGCTCCACGATACTCCTTCCCGCAGGGATCGGGATCATGACCTGGCGGTAGGGCGACATGATCGGGATCGCCGGCTTCCCGTTCACGGTGGCCTCGTACCCGGGCAGGTAGCGCCGCGGCGTCTCGACCGTGCAACCGGCCTGGGGGGCGTCCACCGTGAAACGCAGGGGCAGGAGGCTCTCAAGGCGCACGGGCAAGGTGTCCATGGCGACGTCCTGGAGCGTGTAGTCCGCGAAGACGGTCGGGTGGCCCTCGATCGCGGCCTGGTCCGTGAACCAGACCCGGATCTCGACCTGCTCGGGCTTGGTCGAGTCCGTCCAGATCGGGATCGCTCTCCGCTCCCCGTCCATCATCCCAAATCCCCGGTTTTGCCCGGCCTCCGGCAGGATGTAGCCCCTGTGTAGGAGGGACCCCTGGATCGAGATGAGGGCGCTTACGGGCGGGATCCTGAACGCAAAGCCGAGGAGATACCGGTGTCCGGGAAGGAGCGTGAGCTTGGGCGAGACGACCGTCTTCCCGCGGGCGAGGCCGCCGGGCAGGCGAAGCGCCCCCGACTGCACCACGGGTGCCGTCGCAAGTCCGGCCGCAAGCGGCGAGGCGACCTCGTCCTTCCCGTCCCGAAGGACCCTGAACTCGAACTGCGGGTCCATGACGCCGTGGACATAGGTGGGGGGCGGCCCGAAGAACGCATACGAGGTGATCGTGAGGTCGAGATTGGAGGGCCGGTAGCTCGAGTCGGTCTCGGCAATCGCGATCCTGTCCCCATACCCGCGCTTGATGAAGGGCCTGGCCTGGTAAAGGACCCATCCCAGGGCCGCGGCCACCGCGGCGGGCGCAAGCCATCGCGGTGCGCCGAGGGACGCCCAGCACCGGGGAAGGATGGTCCCCGCGCCGTAGACGCACAGGCACACGGCCACGAGATAGAGGCGCTGCATGGGCCACTGCGTGGTCAACTCAAGCACCTCCGAGGGCATGTGCTGCCAGGCAAAATGGGTGACAAAGGGAACGGGCAGATCGAGGACCAGGAGCACGAGCGCGGCCACCGCGCAACCGGCCGCCGCCAGGCGGTAGGGGGGCCCGTTCTCGCCCGGGGGAGCCTTCCGGAGCACGGCGGCACTTACCAGGGCGAGAAGCACCCAGGAGACGTACCCGAGTTGGAGGTCCGCAAGGCTGCCTGCGCCCGCGCTTACCGGAAGAAGGCTGCCTGCCGCATTGCTTCTAAGCCCGTTCAGGATGATGTCCGCGAATCCGTCCCACATCTGGGGATTGCTGGCAAAGTATCCCATCTCCGAGCCGAGCGTCGCCGCCGAAGCAAACACGAAACAGGCCAGGAATCCGCCGAGGACTGCCGAGAGGAGGCCGCTCGCGACGACGCCGAACCGGGGATGGTCGGGGAAGGCGACCAGGCGCACCACGACGGAGCTCACGGTGAGCCAGAGCGCAACCGGGGGGTGGGCGAGCCAGGCCCCCGCAAGCGCGGCGGCGAGCCATGCGTCCGCCGAGAACGAGGGGCTCCGTGCGCCCCGGACGGCCGCCGCCAGGGCAAGCGGCACAAAGGCAGCGGCGTGGACCGTCATGTACAGGTCGAAGGTGAAGGCCGCGCTTAGGAGCGGCGGGGCGAGCCCATAGACAGATGCGAGGACGACCGCGAGCGGGCGCGGGCAGCCGGTCGCCCACCGGAGGCCGCCGTAGCAGCCGAAGAGGGCCGCGAAGAGGCTGAAGATGAGGGAAAGGTTCTGCAGCTGCCAGAAGGGGAGCCTGCGGAGCGTCGCCACATCGATCGCCGCGCAGAGATAGTGCAGGTACGGGGCGTTCCTTAAGGGGTGGATCCTGCCGTTGAAGGCGTACTCGGTCTGCCCCGCGAGCGGCGGCAGGACCCCGTGGCGCATCTGCGTCACCGCATCCGCGACCGAGAGGCTGTAGTTGAAGGATTCCCCCGTCCCTACGAGGCCCTTGTTGTAGAAGGGAGACGCCGCAAAAAGGCCGATCGCAAGCAGGCAGGCGAGCGCGGCTAGTGACGAGCTTCGTAGACCCATGAATTGGACTGCAGCCACCTCAGGGTGCGGACGATGCCCTGCTCGATCGTGAGCTTGGGCGCCCAGCCGGTCGCGCGAATCTTGGCCGTGTCGAGGAAGATGAAGGGGTTGTCGCCGATCCATCCGCGGTTGCCCCCGGTGTACTCGAGCTTGGGTGTGAGTCCGAGCGCCTTGCAGATGAAGCCCACGCTGTCGTTCACCTGCACGTACTCGGCGGTCCCCAGGTTGTAGACCTCCGTCCGGTGCTTGGCCTCGAGCGCCGTCTTCTTCCTCACCACGTGCAGGATCGCGTCCACGCAGTCCTGGACGTAGAGGTAGCTCTTCCGCTGGAGGCCGTCCCCCAGGATCCGCAGCGAGCCCGGGTGGTCGAGCAGCTGCTTGTAGAAGTCGAAGACGTGCCCGTGGGTGTAGCGCTCCCCGAGGATCGAGACGAAGCGGAAGATGTACCCCTCGAACCCGAAGCCCTCGCAGTAGGCCGAGATCAACCCCTCGCCCGCGACCTTGGAGGCCCCGTAGAGGGACGTCTGGACGGGGAAGGGGGCGGTCTCCGGGGTCGGGATCACCTCCGCCTCGCCGTAGGTGGATCCCGTGGACGAGAAGGCGATCCGCTTGATGCCCTTAAGGCGCATGGCCTCCAGGACATTGTAGGTGGCGATCGTGTTCTGCTCCAGGTCCCTCCGGGTGTGCTCAGTCCCGAAGCGGACGTCGGCGTTCGCCGCCAGGTGGAACACCATGTCGGCGCCCTGCATTGCCGCAGCCAGGGCCTCCAGGTCCAGATTGTCGCCCTTCACGAACGTGAACTGCGGGTGCTTGCGCGCGTTCTCGAGGAAGCGCTCCTGGCCCGTCGACATGTTGTCCCAGCCCACGACGGCCACGCCGTCCCCGAGCAGGCGGTCGACAAGATTGGAACCGATGAACCCGGCACAGCCGGTGACGAAGGCGGTTTTCATTGGAAAAAGACGCTCCCGACTAGAGGGAGAGCGGGGTGGGCCTGGGCTTCAGGGACAACCCGATGCAGAGGTTGTTGAAGACGAAGGGCAGGAAGGGCAGCGGGAAGAGGACCTTCTTCTCCAGGCTGAAATAGGGCCTTAGTTCCGCCAGGATCTCGTGCGGCACGTTGATGTGCTCCCGGGAGATGAGCCACTTGTAGCCGCCCTTGAAATGGCGGTTGTAGACGCGCTCGGCCGAGATCTTTCGCGCGAAGGAGTAGGCGGGGCTCCCCTCGCACGGGATGACGATTAGGAGCTGCCCGGTCTGGCGGTTCAGGATCCGGTACGCCTCGCGGATGCAGGCGGGAAGGTTCGGGAGGTGCTCCATCACGTGGACCGCGATGTAGCGGTCCACCTGGCCGTCAGCAAAGTCGAGGTGGGCCTGGCAGTCCCCGGTGATGGCCTTCACCCGGGGGAACCGCTTCCTGATCTCCTCGGCCATGTTCTCGCGGAGCTCGACGGCGTAGTAGTTGGCCTCCTGCTCAGGCGATAGCTTCTCGTAGTCCAGGTGCTCGCCGAGTCCCGCCCCGATCTCGACCGTCGTCTTGAAGCCGGGATGCGAGTGCTTGACGGGAAAGCTGTGGTTGAACCGCTCCACGATGCCGAAGCGGTGGGGCAGCTCCTGGTGCCACACCTTCATGAAGGCGTCGCTTATCTGCTTCTGCTCCGCGGTCATCGGAGGGAGGATCTTGGGCCACTTTGCAGTTTGCATAAGGTGTTATTTCCCGGTGAATCCCTCCGCCCGGTCCACGATGAACCTGGGCCTAGAGCGCACTTCCTCGTAGATCCGGCCGATGTACTCGCCGAGGATCCCGACGCTGATCAGCTGGATTCCGCCCATGAAGAGGATGAGGATCACGAGCGTCGGGTTGCCCACGGGGAAGGGGAACCCGCAGATCTTCATGACGGCGTAGGCGAGGGCGATCAGGAAGGAGGCGCCCGCGATCAGGAACCCGAGCTGGGTGCTGAGCGTGAGGGCGTACGTCGAGAAGCAGAAGATCCCGTTAAACCCGATCCTAAGGGAGCCGAAGAACCGGTTGTAGTTAGTCTCGCCTGAGAACCGCGCGGGCCGCTCAAAGGGGAGGAGGTACTGCCTGAAGCCCACGACCGCCACCATGCCGCGCAGGAATCCGTGGCTCTCCTTGAGCCTCACGACCTCGTTCACGACCCTCCGGGCCATCAGGCGGAAATCACCCGTGTTGGGCGGAATCCGGACGTCGGCGATCTTGTTGATCACCTTGTAGCCGGTCTCAGCCACGAGGCGCTTGATCCAGGGTTCCCCGGTCCTGCGGGTCCTCTGGGGCAGCACGACGTCGTAGCCCTCGCGCCACTTGGCCACCATCTGACCCACGAGTTCCGGCGGGTCCTGCATGTCCACGTCCATCACGATCACCGCGTCCCCCCGGGAATACTCCATGCCGGCAAGGCTTGCCATGGGCTGGCCGAATCGGCGCGAGAACTTGAGCAGCTTGATCCGGCCATCCTTAGCCCGCTCCTCCAGGATCACGTCCTCCGTCCTGTCGGGCGAGGGGTCCATGGCGAAGATGATCTCATAGTCCTGGGTCACCGCGCCAAGGATGGGCCCGATCCTGCGGATGAACTCCGGGATGTTCTTTTCCTCCCTGTAGACGGGCACTACGAGGCTAATAAGCATGTGGGGGGCAACGCTTGTCGGAATTTCAGTCGAAGTCGATATTCACGATGCGGTAGGACCTGGAGCGGGTGTCGGGGGCCCCCAGAGGGAAGCTCTGGTCCGCGGATAGCTCGACCGAGGTATCCGCGAGCGCCGAAAGCGGCACGCGCAGGGTCCGAGTCTCCTCGAGGGCCATGTTCTGGCTGGTCGTGACGCCGTTCACGGTGACCGCGAGCGGGTAGTCCCGGCGGCTCGGGTACCGCACCACCTGGATGATGGCCTCCCTGAACTGGTTCGTCGCGGGGAGCCTAAGGGACAGGCTTTTCTCGACCCAGCCGTCCGTGTCGGCGCCTTCGATGTGAAAGAGGTAGCCCGACTTGTGCCATCCCCGCGCAAAGAGGTCGGTCTGGGTCAGGTTCTCGAACGAGATGTTCTTAACCGCGAAGGAGCGCGTCCGCCCGTCGCCCGGCAGCGGGAACACGGAGGCCGCATCCAGGTGAACCAGCCGCTGCGCCCCCGGCGGCAGCGGGATGTAGACGCTCTCAAAGGTCTGGCGCGGCACCGCGTCCGACTTGGTCACGCGCCCGTCCACCGAGACCTTCAGGTCGTTCGAGGCGATGGGGGCCCAGCCCGGCATCTCAAGGTCCAGCTTGAGGACCTTGAAGCCGTCGAACGAGGGGGCCTTGAACTCGGCCGACTTGGCCATCCAGCCGTCGTCGTCGATGCCCGTCACCGCGAACTTCTCGCCCGCGCTGTTGGCGATGCTCCGGAAGGTCGCGAAGTCGGGAACGTTGCTGATCGAGATCTCGTTCACGAACGCCGAGACCTCGCGTTTGTCCTTGTCGTTGTCGTACACCTGGGCGTCCGAGAAATGCAGCGAGATGGACGTGATGTCCGAGGAGTCCTTGATGAGGCGGGTGAGCGTGAACCTGCCGGCCTTCAGGTTGACGACCTCCGTCGGCCTGTCGTTTATGGAGATCGTGGCGTTGATCCCGTCCTTGGCGAACCGCGGGATGTCGGGGATGTAGCCCTTGAAATAGAGCACCTGCCCGGTGTGGGAGGGGCCAAACTTGAAGTAGGCGTCCCGTCCGATCCAGCCGTCCTCGTAGACGCCGGAGTACTCGAGGCCCTTGTAGTTGAGGAGGTCGTCCGGGAACGTGCTGATCTTTGTCGGGCGCGGGAGCGCCTTGTACTCCTCGTCGGTCAGGACCGAAATGTCGCGCGTGAAGCCGACAAGGCGGCGGTCGTCGAGCGCGAACTTCAGGCCGTACCAGCGCATGAGCCCCGTCTTTATCTTGTCGATCACCCGGGCGTAGTCGCCGAAGTCGATCATCATGTAGGCCTGGCCCTCGTAGTACTCGGGCTTGATGATCGAGGTGACGACGCGCGCCGACCCCGAGCCGACGAAGTTCAGCTTGTAGTCGTCGTCGCCGACGACGATCGCCCTCGTGGGCAGCTTGGTGCGGCCGGCACCGAGGGAGGTCCGGGAGAAGTCGACGATCACCCGCAGGTTGGGCGAGGGGTTGATGATGTGGAAGACCGTGTAGCGGCCGGTGCCGTGGAAGTACGAGGTCCCGTTGGAGATGGGCTCGGTCTCGCGCTGGAAGAAGGACGCCTTGAAGCGGGCCGACGAGTAGTAGTGGGGGCTCAGCTCCGAGTGCACGAATACCAGGTGGTCCTTCACCTGGCTCTCGAGCTTGTACTGGTACATGTTCTGGACCGTCCAGCCGGTGCCGTCGTTAAGCTTGTTGAAGTGGTCCAGGTCCGAGCGGATCGAGACGAACAGGCGATCGTTGTAGTCCAGGTGCCGGGAACTCGTCTCCGTCCAGTTGTTGGCGTACTCGACGCTGTCTGCCTCCTTGTGGATCGTCACCACCTTGTAGTCGGGGATGTCGAACTTCATGAGCTCCGGGGGAAGCATGAAGCGCAGGAGGGAGAGCTTCTCCACGATCCGGGCCTGGGGCCCCAGGTCGGGATCGGGGGTGCGAAGGAACTTCAGCACCGCGATGTTCGCGATGTTGTCCATGTAGCTCCGGGAGAGGAATCGGGTGTCGATGCCGCGCGTGTACATGGAGAGCATCTTCGCGCTCACGACGTTTGAGATGTCGCTCTCGATCCCCTGGTACTTCAGGCCCTTAGGCGGCGTGAAGCCGACGCCGAGCTCGGAGCCCTTCACGACCTCGGTGAGGCCGCCGCCGTAGGTCCCAAGCGAGGAATACGCGTAGTACACCTGGGAAACGCTCGTCCACAGGAAGAAGACCGCGGTCCCGATCACGGCACGCCGGCGAACCACCGAGCGCTCGGAGAAGATGAAGGGCGCTATGCCCTGCGCCAGGCAGAGCGCGATCACGGGCTGCGCCCACATCGCGAGCTTGAAGAGGCCGAAGTCCTGGCCCTTCTGGAAGAGGTAGATCCCGAGGAGGATCATGATCGTCCCCAGGTAGCCAACGGGTGCCCCGTCCCTCAGGTTCTTCCAGGTGCGCCAGGCAAAGAAGAGGAGGAAGCCGACGCCCACGATGATCTGGAAGGAGATCAGGGGATCGACACCCACCTTGCCGAAGGGGTGGAGCCCGAAGAGCATCGGTATGAACGAGGGGACGAGCGTCCAGGGGAAGAGCACCAGGCCCCCGCTCTGGTCGTTGATCTCCGCCATCGCGCCCAGGCCCGCGGAACCCACCGACTGCATGACGAGCGTGTTGATGAACTGGTAGGTGCTGCTCGCGATGAGGACAAAGGTGAGGACCGCGACGCCTAGGATGAACAGGGAATAGGGCCCAAACTTCTTGTTGTCGGTGTAGCGCAGGCGCGCAGCCACCATCAAGATGCCCATCGCCACGAACGGCGACACCTCCGGGTAGAAGATCGCAAGTCCCGCGGTCAGGATGCCGGAGACCGCCATCGCCCGGAGCGTAAGCTTCCGGACCATGAAGAGGGTGGAGGCGATGACGACCAGGAGGGAGAGGCCGCCCACCTGGGCGATCAGCTGGTAGAGGGTCCCGAGGCTAAAGAGCGGGCTCGTCGCAAGGAGGAAGAACGCCACGATCGCCACCTTCCGGTTGCGGCCGCGCCACACGGCGATCGACCCGAGGGCAAAGAGCTGCATCAGGCTCAGCATCAGGATCGCCGGCATGAAGACCTCGTGCGCGCGGCGGCCCGTGAGGGAGGAGATCCACGAGATCGTCAGCTCCGATCCGGGGCGGATCTGCTGGAGCGCGTGCATGAACCAGTAGTGCTGCGAGTAGTCGCGGCCCTCCAGGTCCGTCTGGAGCGGGACGTCGTAGTAGCCGTGGGCCAGGAAGCGCTCCGCCGCCAGGCAGTAGTTCGCCATGTCGTCGTTGCCGTAGGAGATCCACTGGAACCCGAACCGCAGCGACGGCCATCCCACGTACAGGAGGGCGCCCGCGGCGATGATGAGGAAGGGCGCCATCTTGCGGAGCGGCAGGATGGGGCGCCTCCAGGCGAGGATCGCCGCTGCAAGTGCCAGGAGAACGACCGTCGCCCAGGGCCCCGCGGTCCGGACGGGAATCCCGAGCACGTTCAGGCGCGTGAGCACCACCAAGAGGAGCGAAAGGCCCACCGTCGGCGCCACGAACCAGCTCCAGAGGATCCCGATCCGGGGCTTGAAGAGGCTGACCACAGCCTGGCCCAGGATGGACAAATAGATGAAGAGTCCTGCGACGAGGAGGAGCGGTATCATTCGTGCGAAAGGGGGAAGGCTTTGGAAATCACTTGAAAAAACAAGCTCCTACCACCGGATGCCGGCCGCCTGGAGGCGGGCCGTGACCGTGCCGCGGATCCTGATCCTCTTGGCATGGCGTTCGATCAGCGCGGCGCTGTCCTTGTCGGAGCCGTGGAAGCGAAGGCGGATGCGGGCCATCTCGTCGGCTCCGGTCGTGTGGATCGCATGGTGGGTCTTCTGCTGCGCGTGGACGCGGAAGCACCCGAGGAAGTACGGGATCCGCACAATGTGGAACCCGGCCTTCTGGAACCGCGCCAGGAGGTCCCAGTCGAGCGCGAACTGGAAGCTCGGGTCTATCCCCCCGGCGATGTCCCAGGCCCGCTTCCTCCAGAAAAGGGTCTCCTGCGGGACATAGTCGATCCACTCGATCGAGTCCTCCTCGTGCCGCGGCATGATCCAGCGGCCGACCTCGCGGTCCTCCTCGTTGATGATGATCCGGTGGCCGTAGATCACGTCCACCTCCGGGTGCGCCGCGAAATAGGCCCCCACGAACGCGAGCGCCCTCGGTGCCAGGAGGTCGTCCGAGTTCAGGTAGGCCATGACATCCGTGGGCCCCAGCTTGGGCTCGATGTGGGAGAACCCCTTCCTGACCGCGTCGGCCTGGCCCTTGTCGGGTTCCGAGACCCCGTGGGTGAGCCTTGCCGCATAGCGTGCGATCACCTCCGGGCTCCCGTCCTTTGAGCCGCCGTCCTGGACGGCATAGTGGAGCTTGGGGTAACCCTGGTTCAGGATGCTCAGCATTGTGCTCTCAAGGAAGGCGGCCTGCCCATAGCTTGGGGTCACGATCCCGATCGCGGGCAACGCTTCCGGATCGGCTTTGGGCGGGCGGCGGAGCCGGTCATCCCAGACGATCGGTCTCGGCTCGTACTGCTTGAGGACGCCGATCTGCATCCAGTAGGACTCGACCAGCCGATGGAAGAGCCACGCGCCCACGGGCCGCGCGATCCTCTCCCTCACGAACGCGGCAAAGGCGATCCAGAGCTTGCGCACGGCCGCCGTGAACCCGGTCGTGGACGCCGCCAATTCCCCGATCACGGCCCCGCGCTCGATGCAGGCGCGGTTCAACTCCTGGATCACGGCCTCCTTCTCCGTAAGGAGGCGCCCATAATGCTTGGCCTGCTCAATGTTCCCGTAGCCCGTGGCGTAATTGGCGACCTCCTGCCGGAGGAGCTCGATCTGCTCGTCGCGGTTCTTGACGATCGCCTCGATGTTCCCGATGTGGACGTCCTTGTAGCGGATGAGCTGCGCCCAGGTGGCGGCGTCGGGCGGCAGGGAGCTCAGGAGCTCCAGCCGGGCCTTCAGGGCCTCGCGCTCGGCCTCGAGTGCCGCGATCTGCTGCTCGCGCGCCCCGGCGGCGGCGATGTGCGCCTTTAGGCCGGCGTCCAGCCGGATGACGATCTGCTCCCTGTCGTTGCACGTGTCCTTTAAGGCCGCGATCTCCGTGTCCTTGGTGTTCGTCTCGGCCTTGAGCTCCTCGATTTCCGTGTCCTTCTCGGCGCACTCGGCCTCGAGCTCGGCCTTGATGGATTCCATCTCCTTCTTCCGCTCCTCGGCGGCGCGCTTCAGGTCCTCGATCTCGACGTCCTTGGAATTGGTCTCGGCCTTAAGCTCCGCGATCTCGGTGTCCTTCTCGGCGCACTCGGCCTCGAGTTCGGCCTTGATGGACTCCATCTCCTTCTTCCGCTCCTCGGCGGCGTGCTTAAGCTCGGCGATCTCCACGTCCTTGAAATCGGTCTCCGACTTTAGCTCCTCGATCTTGTGCTGCCGCTCGAGGCGGTCGCGCTTCAAGGCGAGGATGCCCGGGGTCGAGGCCTTGATGAGGTGGAGCGCGTCCGCCGCGAGCGCATGGGACTCGAGGACAATGTCGAGAGGATCGGCCCCTGCCTTCAGCAGCCGCTCCACTCCCGCCGCGACGTCGTCCGCCGGGATCGTCTTCACGCACGGCCCGTCGCCAAAATGACAGTCCCAGTTGCATCCGAAGCAGGGCAGGGGCTGGACGATCGAGACCGCCTGCCGTGCCGAGGGCCGAAAGCGCGGCCAGTGACCGCCGCCAAAGATCCCCACGACCGGACGCCCGACTGCGGCCGCAAGGTGCATGGCGCCCGTGTCGTGCCCGACGTAAATCTGGGATTGGCCGAGGAGCGCCGCCAGGAGGGGAAGTTCGCCGTCCTTGCCGAGCCATACGCGCGGGCGGATACCGCCGAGCTCCTCGGACCTCTCGAGGATCCGCTCCACGGGACCCACTTCAGACTGATGGGCCATGACGAGGACCGGGAGCTTCTTCTCGGTTTCGAGCCAAACAATGAGCTCCGCAAACCGCTCGGCGGGCCATGCCTTGACCGGAACGTTTGCGAGGCCCCCGGCAAACACGGCCGCCCACTTGCCCGCGGGGAGCTCCAGGTCGGCGACCAGGGCCTTAGCCTGGGAGACCGCTTCCTTTGCCGGGGCAACGGAGGGGAAGGCCCGCGGGAGCACCGTCCCGATGACGCGCTCGGCAAAGCGGTGCTGGTTCTCCACGTCGGTCTCCGCCTTGTCGACCGGTACCAACTCCGTGAAGGCCTTTGCCGGATCTACGCCCAGGTCGAGCCTGAGAGACGCCGCAAAGATGGGGTCCACCTCCGCGCCCCCAAGGACGATGCTCCGCGTGCCTTTAAAGTGGGCGGCAACCGCGATTTCCAGCCAGGTGCGGTTTAAGGTCGGCGCCAGGATGAGCGACGGTTTCAGGGCCTCCAGCTCGCCAAACAGGGCCGCGAGGTCCGTGCGGCATTCCGAGGGCCTCTGCTTGAAGGGATTTAGCCTCGCCACCTTCCATTCAAGCCCCGGGGGAAAAAGGGGTGCGAGGTGCTCATAACCCTCCCGTATCACCATGACATGCCGGGCCTTGGGCCATTCAGCCATGAAAAGCCCAAGGGCGGGTGTAAACAGGATCAAGTCCCCGATCGTGTCGGGCCTCAGGTAAACAAGGGTCTTGGGCTTGTCGGGCACGTAAAAGGGATCATTTCACACCGAAGGAACCGGGTGACGCGAGCCTGTTTTGGGCTAGGAACGGATCGAATCCAGCAGGGGAAAATGGGCGCCGAGAGTTCACGGGTTAGGTCTCACCGGTTGCATCGGGTCTTGACGTCTCTCTGGGGGAGCTACGACTCGAACCGGTTTCCTAAGCTCGTGCTGGGTTTCCGGGTCGCCGACTATGAATTCGGGGTCGCCGACCTGCGGCAGAATCCCACCTTCGCAGCCAAAATGCCGAATGAGCCCTGTCGTGCCCCCTGACGGGGTAACAAATTTCCCCTCAACCGGATTCCAATACAGGCAGCCGGAATCCTCCGGCGGAAGAATCTTCACGAGCCGGCGAGCACCCTCCAGGGCCGCAATCCAGGAAAGCTTGAGTTCGGCGAGGTTGGGTTTTTCGAGGAGCTCCAACGAGGCGAAATCCTCCGCCCGGTAGCGCCCTTTGCGCGCGAGCATCTCCACGAGCATCTCGGGCCCGTAGCCCGGATCCTTCCCGACGGCAGCCCAGCAGAGGCTTCCAAATGAAAGGTAAGTCCGGTGAACAAAAAGCACGTCCAGGAAATCCCGCGGCTCGTCGCGTCCCGCCAATGCCAGCACCTTGTTGATGGAAAGATCTATGGGATGGAGGCGATAGCCAACGACCGGGTCCGCAATCGGCGGCAGGAAGCGCCACGCCGAGTCGTGGGCCCACTCGACCTTTGTCGACTCCTTGTCCCGCGCCACGATGGCTCGTACGAAGCCTGGCTGGCTCAGCATGATTTCAACCGTGTATCCCGCTTTCTCAAGAAGCGCCCGATCCGCTGCGAACGCCGTGCTGACGAGCGCCTCGCGGTCGTGGAAATAATCCAAATCATTGCTCACCCGGATGGAGGTTGGCTCCAAATGGAGGCCGGCTGCTCCGGCAAGGTGGCTCGACGGGGACCGATTTACGGCGATCGCCCGGGCGATACTGGTCTGCAGAGGGGTTAACGGCATGGCGGGAGGAGCGCCTGGATCCGGGCAGCGGATTGCCATGCCGCGCGGCCTCCATTGCGCCTCAGCTGTTGTGCGACCCACGCTGCGTTATCAGCGGTAATGGGAAGGTCTTGGGAAAATGACCAAAAACAGCGCGCACCGAATTTCCGGTACGCGGAACGGGCCAACCGTACGGCGACCATGGTTTGAGCCTGTTCACGCGACAGGCTGCGCCGGCTTTTCCTGCCGCCGCGCCGGCCGATTTCGGCAAAGTAGGCACGTGTGTCTCTTGAAATCATTATTTAACGTAAGCGGGTTATGATATTTGAACAACTATAATCCCTCTTTTGTGATTTTATATCATTCCTATTTAATAATTTATGTAAATTAGGGTCCAGAACACCCACGGATCAGCTTCGAATGGCGCCCCTGTTCGTCGGGTTCAATGCGAACCCTTTGATGTGGCCTTATTCTGGGCCTCCAGGCGCTGGATGGCCCACCAGCGGTCGGCGGACTCGTAGGCCTTGTCGAGGAGCGCCTGGACCAGGCGGCCGAGGGGCTTGTCCTCCAATGCAGACTCAATGGCCCCTTCAGGCAACTCCAGAAGCTTTAACCTGCTGACCACAAATGACATGTCGTAGGAGTACACCGGATTGGAAAAGGAGAGTTCAGGGAATCCCAGCCGAGCGAAAAGGGCCCCCACGGACCGGCGGCTGAATAGGTAGAGGTGCTCGTCGTTGTTGTGGTCCATGTGCTTCAGGAAAAGGTCGTTTGAGGCCTTAAGGTCCCCGTAGCTCAGGTGTTCCTTGTATTCGGGGGTCTGGACCACGAGGAACCCGTCCTTTGAAAGCAGGGCCGCGCAGCGCTCAAGGGTTCCCATCGGGTCGGGCAGGTGCTCGATCACGTCGTTTAGGACGACGACATCGAAGCTCCCGGGCTTTAAGGTCAGGTTCTCGACAGGACCCGTGTACACGGTGACGCCAAACGTCTCCTTCGCAAAATGGGCCACCTCGGGGCTCATCTCGGTGCCCACGGCCTGATAGCCGGCCCAGCCGAGCAGGGCCACATATCCTCCGTGGGCGCAGCCGACATCGAGCACCCGGGCAGGGGGCAGCCGGAGCGAGAGAAGCCGCCTGAGCCAGTGCGTGCAGCGCTCGGGCAGGTCGAGCCTCGCCCGCTGCTTCAGGTCGGGAAGGCCGTGGTGCTCGGTCTGGCGCTCCTTCCAATAGCTCTTGTCGTAAAGCTTGGGAGAATGGGGCGCCGTGCTGACCAGAGTCCCGCACGCGCGGCACACGCGGTATTCCGCGGAATAGGCCTCCAGGCTTCCATGGCCGCACCAGCAGGAGCGCTCGGTTGTGCCGCTCATGGGCTCTAGAGGTAGCTGATGTCCATCGGCAGCTGGGCCACCCCGTAGAAGGGAAGGGTGCCCCCGCCGTGGTTGCCGACGTTCAAGGGACCCAGGCCGCCAACGCGGTCGTAGAACACCCCCACGTTGGGATTCTCGTCGTCAAACTCCGCCGCATCGATCGAGAGCGTGTAGGCTCCGGGCTGGACGTTGAGTGCCAGCCGGAACTCGAGCACGATCTCCTGGCCCTTCTCGAGCGCCGGGAGCGCAAACCGGAGCTGGGGCGTTCCTGCCGCAAAGACCAGGTTCCCCATCCGGTCGTGAAGCTGGATCCCGGCCGAGGGCCTGAGGATGGCGGCATTGGCCCTGAGGAGCACCCGGATCGAGGCCCGGTGCATCATCTCAAAGTCCCAGGTCGCGGCCCCATGGCCGTCCACGACAACCGCGGCCGCGAGCTCCAGGTCCCTGTTGCCGTGCCTGGATTTGGCCGCAGGGAGGACATCCAGGGACTCGATTGATTTCCGAAGGCCCGGGCTCACCTCGGGATGCCGGCCGACCACGGCCCGCCCCTCACCGCGGGCGGGCTTGTGCAGGTTAAAGTACCGGCTCACGCAATCCTCCGGGGCGCCGTCAAAGATCATGGCGCCCTGGCTAAGGAGAAGCGCCCGGTCGCAGAGCGCCTGGACGGCGCCCATGTCATGGGAGACGAAAATGAGCGTGGCTCCGCGATGGACGATCTCGCGGATCCTCTGGAAGCATTTCTGGGAAAAGAAGACATCTCCGACGGCAAGGGCCTCGTCTATGATGAGGACATCCGGCTGCACATTAACCGCTACTGCGAAAGCGAGCCGCATCATCATTCCCGAGGAATAGGTCTTTACCGGCTGGTCGATGAAGTCGCCGATGTCGGCAAAGGCGGTGATCTCGTCCATCCGGGTCGCCATCTCCCCCCGCGTGAACCCGTAGATGGCCCCGTTCAGGTAGACGTTTTCGCGGCCCGTGAACTCGGGGTTAAAGCCGCTGCCCAACTCCAGGAGCGCCGATACCCGGCCCGAGGTGCTGACCGTGCCTGAGGTCGGGGTCAGGGTGCCGGCGATCAGCTGGAGGAGGGTGCTCTTGCCCGAGCCGTTCCTTCCAATGATGCCCGTGGCCTCGCCCCTCTTGATCGAGAAGCTCACATCCCTTAGCGCATAGAAGTCGCGGTATTTGGCGGCGGCTCTCCCCGCGATAGCCATCCTTGCGCCCGACCCCTTGGGAAAGAGTCCCGAAGCGGCCTCGATCATCGGCACGGCGAGCCGGGACGAGGGGCGGTCCCAAATCCGGTAGGCCTTGGTCAGGGCCTTTGCCTCTATAAGGAGCTCGTTGGACATCGTCGGGAGCGCCGATTCTAGATCACGTCGGCAAATGCCGGGCGGAGCTTCATGAAGACCCAGCGGCCGACGGCCATGGAGGCCAGGCCGGCCAGGTAGGTGTAGAGAAGGCGGTTCCCGTTCACGGGCATGCCCCAGAGGACGACCTCCCGGGAAAGGACCACCGTCTCAAGGAAGGGATTCCACTTGAGGATCGACCAGAGGTTCGCCTGCAGGATCCGGCTCACAGGGTAGAACACCGCGCTCGAGTACATGATGACCTGGGCGACGAACGGCATGGCCTGAGCCAGGTCCCGGAAGAACACACCCAGGGCCGCGAGAAGCCACGCGAGACCCGAGGCGAACATGAGGTACGGAACCAGGATGACAGGGAGCCAGGCCAGCCCCGCCAGGCTCAGGCTGTTGCCGACGACTACCCAGCCCCCAAGCGCAAGCACGAGGCCGATGGCCAGGTTGAAGCAGAGGCCGCCCATCTGGGCCAGGGGCAGGACCTCCAGCGGGAAGACGACCTTCTTCACCAGATTGGAGTTTGAGGTGACCAGGAGCGGGGAGGCCCCGAGGGTGTCGGCCAGAAGCTGAAAAAGGATCAGGCCCAGGAACATCGCCATCGCATAGTCCTTCAGGCTCTCGACCGTGGGATCCCGGAAATGGCCCCCGAAGATCACCCCGAACACCACGAAGAAGATGACCAGCATGAGCATCGGGTTCAGCACGGCCCACAGGATACCGAGGTAGCTGCCGCGGTACCGGGCCTCGACGGCACGGACCGTGAACTGCCACCACAGGTCCCGTTTACGGGCTAGGCCTGTTATAGCCGGGGGTTGTCCGTGGACGCTCATAATTAGCCCTTCAACATGCACACGGATAAGGGGTTAAAGTCAACCTGTTCTGGCTTTTCGCGAGGGTCCCCTCAGGGGATGTCATTGAAGCCAACCTCCTTCTTCCTCCAGACGGTTTGAGGACAAGCGATTCCCTTGGGGCGGAATTTGAATGGCGTTTCCCAAGGAATCTAAAACGGCGATGGGTGGGCAACACCCGATCGTGAGCTTCGGTAGCATCGCTTTCGGTCACGCCGGTTTCCTCGGGAAGTTTCGATCGACGATGCCCGGGGTGAAGTGCAATAACGGCCCATGGACGTGGGTGTGACCGCTGGATCCCGAGGCCCCTGGATAAACCGGGGCGTCCGATTCGTCGTCCTCAACATTGTCGTACCCATTGTCTTGGCATGGATTTGCGTCTCCCTTGCGCAGCGGCTCTCCAAGAAGCCGTTGAGCAGCGACCTGCGTGAGATGCCCACGGCCTACGGCCCCGTGAAGCTTAAGCTCAAGCTTCCCGGGACCTCCGGGAGGATTCCCGAGCCCCTGTTTGTCTACGGTTCCCCGGGGAAGGCCGCGCTGGTCTACATCAGGCTGCTCGCGAATGCTCGCGCCCAGGTGGGGGTGGAGTTCTGGGGCCTGGGCGCCTTCGAAAGCGAGGCCTTCACGCTTCCGTCCGCTGACGCGGTGATCGAGGTCGACTGCTACCTTCCGGTTTTCTTCCCCAGGGCGGGGGATCCCTATTGGGGCAACCTCTCACCCGAGCTGCAGGCTTTCCGAAGGTCCGACTACATGATCGCCGTGGACGGGAAAATCCGGCTGAAGGGCCCGGTGGCCTACGACCAGGCCACGCATGCGCCCTTCTACGTGGGTTCCAATCCCATCGGCGGCTCGCTCGTGTCGGACAGGTTCACCGGTTCCGTGATTTCCGTGGTCCAGCCCAACTAGGATGTGCCAAAAGAGGACGATCCCTTATTCGGCGGCAAAGCCGACCCCCAGATGATCCGGCCGAAGCTTGGGTATTCGCCGCACATCGACGGGCTAAGGGCCGTGGCCGTCGCGGCGGTCATCGTTTTCCATGCGTTCCCGAGGCTTCTCCCGGGCGGCTTTGTCGGGGTCGATGTATTCTTCGTGATCTCGGGTTTCCTCATCTCCTCGATCCTGTACCGCGACTTCGAGGAGCCCGGAAGCTCGGGGCTCCGCGTGATCGGAAGGTTCTACGTCCGAAGGATACGCAGGATCTTCCCGGCCCTGATCGCGGTCCTCATCGCCTGCTACCTCCTGGGCTATCGCTTCCTCTGGCCGAGCGGGCTTTCCGAGCTCTGCCTCCGCCTGACCGCAGCGGCCGGATTTTTCCTGAACATCCTTCTTTCGAGGGATGTCGGCTATTTCAACGACGGCGCCGCCACCAATCCGCTCCTCCACCTGTGGTCGCTCAGCGTGGAGGAGCAGTTCTATCTCATCTGGCCGCTCGCGGTGTGGGTCGTCTCGCGGCTCCGGATCCCGTTCCTGCCGACCGCGGTCTTCTTTGGCGCGTGCTCCTATCTCTGGAATCTCCACCGGGTCACGTTCTCGGCGGAGCCCTCGTTCTTCCTGCTCCAGACCCGCGTCTGGGAGCTCTCGATGGGTGCTGTCGCGGCGGACCTTTTTCCCCGCATCGATGGCGCCCTCGGCCCAGCGGAGGGGCGCTGGAGGAGACGGGTGTTGAACGGCTCCTCGGTGCTCGGCGTCCTGCTTCTTGGGCTCGGGATTTTTCGCATCCGCGGGGATCCGTTCTATCCCGACGCGTGGGCCCTCCTTCCGACGGTGGGTACCGCCCTGGTGATCCTTTCCGGTGGAGCGGCCTGGGCGAATCGGCACCTCCTATCCTCCCGGTTGCTCGTCGGCCTTGGCCTCATCAGCTATCCGCTTTACCTGTGGCACTGGCCGCTCCTCTCCTTTGCCCACCTGGCCTCGACCGACAGGGTGTCCGGCGCATATAAGCTTGCCCTGATATGCGGGGCCATCGGGCTTGCATGGCTCACGTATGTGCTCGTTGAGAACCCAATCCGGCACAGTCGGCCCGGCGTGCTCCGGCCCATCCTGCTTTTGGCGGCGATGGCATTTGTGGCCAACGTGGGCCTTTATTCGTATTGGAAGAAGGGGTTCCCGGAGCGCTTCCCCAAATTGATCCAGGAGCTTCTTGACTACCGCTATCCCTACGGGACGCTCTGGAGGGAGGGGCGCAATTTTCTGGATTGGGGTCAACTGCCGACCTTCTTTGGCGACGACCCCCAGGACCTATCCAAGGACAAGCCGACGCTCTACCTGTGGGGGGACTCCCATGCCGCGGGCCTTTATCCGGGTCTAAGGGCGCTGTATGGCGATAAGCTCAACATCCGCCAGCGCACGGCGGCCGCGACGCCCCCCATCGTCGCTCCCACCACCGAGAAATGGAAAGCTCAGAGCGAGGTGAACTCCTATGTTCTTGCGGAGATCCAGCGCGAGCATCCGAAATATGTCGTCCTTGCCGCCAACTGGATCGAATACGACAGGTCGGGCCTTCCGGGCACCATTAAGGCCATCAATGCGAGTGGGGCAGAGCGCGTGATCCTCGTGGGCGCGGGTCCCCAATGGCGGGACGGACTTCCCCAGCAGCTCTGCAATTACTGGCATGAGCACCCAAGGGACCCGATACCCACGAGGCTAAACTCAGGGTACCGGGAGGAACCGATCCAGATCGACCGCGAGCTCAGGTTGGTTGCGGAGCAATCGGGTGCAACCTACGTTTCGCCGTGCGAGATTCTCGGTTCCAGCGAAGGGTTCCTCATCCGACTTGGGGATACGGGGGATTCCCTTATCTATTTCGACTACGGGCACCTCACGGACAAGGGATCGATCTACCTCGTCTCGCATTTTCCCAAGCTTTGAGGCGCGGGCGACGACCGGGCCGCTAAGACCGATCACGGGATTCAGGCCCGATCTGCTGGTGCTGCATGCCCGTGGCGCGCACAAGAGCCGATCGAGGGTCGCATAGGGCCGACAGCAACGGTTTCGGGAGAGCCGGCTCCACCGGTGAAAAGGACGCTATCCGGAGTAGGGTAAGTCAGGAGTATGTTCGCCTAATCTTTTGACGGACAGGCCAATATCATCTAGGACCCGCGGCGTTATCGGTGCTCCTACCACAGTTTCTTCCGCGGCGGCCTTTGCAGGCAAGCGGGTATTCGTCACTGGCCATACCGGATTCAAGGGTTCATGGCTGTGTGAATGGCTTCTGGGCCTTGGCGCCGACGTGACGGGCTACAGCCTGCCCCCTCCCACAAAGCCCTCCCTTTTCGAGCAATTGGGCCTCTCACGGAGGCTTAAGCACATTCTCGGGGATGTTCGCGATCAAAAGCGCCTTATAACTGCGATGATGGCGGCGAGACCGCATTACGTATTTCACCTTGCGGCCCAGCCTATCGTGTTGGCCGCCTATGCCGGTCCCGTTGATACATGGGCGACCAATGTCATGGGAACGTTAAACCTCCTGGAGGGTTTGCGGAGCCTAAAGGACCCTTGTGCGACCGTTATTGTGACGACCGACAAGGTCTATGGTCGGCAGCCAAGGACCCATCGGGAGGGCCACGGGTTAAGCGCTCACGAGCCCTACGGCGCCAGCAAAGCTGCCGTGGAATTAGCGGTCCAGGCTTGGAGGGAGTCCTTTGGGATTGCGAAGCTTGCGACAGCCAGGGCAGGCAATGTCATCGGGGGAGGGGATTGGGCCTCGGATAGGCTCTTTCCCGACTGCATGAGGGCTCTCTCGAAGGGAAGGCCGATCGTCCTTCGGCACCCGTTGGCAGTCCGGCCGTGGCAACACGTCCTGGATCCACTGCATGGCTATCTGATGTTGGCGGTTCACCTTCAATGCTCGAAAGGGCCCAAGGGCATCGATCGTGACGCTCACGGTGACCTCGCTTTTAATTTCGGACCCTCTGCGGGGGACCACCGCTCGGTTAAGGAGATCGTCTCGGCGATCCTGAAGCTGTGGCCGGGAACGTGGGTTAAAGCGCCGGGTGCCACCACCGCGGTTGAAACCCAGATACTCCGATTGGACGCAGGAAAGGCGCGGCGCGTTCTGGGATGGCGCCCCCGGTGGCATTTTGAGGAGGCTGTTTCGAAATCCGTGGAATGGTACCGCGGCGCAACAACTCCAATTGCAGCCTTGGAAATCACGCGGAGCCAGATCGCAGCGTTTTCGGCCAACCTGCCATGAGTGAGGATAATGAACTGAGCGGATTGTCCGCAGAAATCGAAAAGCTCGTCCGGGGGTATTCCCGGAAGGCCCATGGGGCGAATGGGCTCGGCACTTCGGGGCTACCGCCTTTTGTCGCGGGAAAGACCGTGGTGCCTTATGCGGGGAGGGTTTTTGACGAGGACGAGGTGGCGGCTGCGGTACGGACAACGCTTGATTTCTGGCTCACGCTGGGGCCCGAGGGGGCCTCGTTCGAGAAGGAACTGGCTGCAAAACTCGGGGTGAAACACTCGATCGCGGTGAACTCCGGCTCGTCGGCCAACCTCCTCGCTTTCTCGGCACTGACGAGCCAAAAGCTGCCCAAGACCCGAAGGATCCGGCCCGGTGACGAGGTGATTACCTGTGCGGCGGGATTCCCCACGACCGTGGCGCCCATCGTGCAGAATGGAGCCATTCCGGTGTTCATCGACAGCGACCCGGCTACGGGCAATGCCCGCGTGGAGCTCCTTGAGGAGGCCTATCTCCCCGGCAAGACGAAGGCCGTCGTCATGGCCCATACGATGGGAAACCCGTTCGACCTAGGTTCAGTGACGGCCTTCTGCAGGCGCCACGACCTGTGGTTGATCGAGGATAATTGCGATGCCCTGGGAAGCCTCTACACGCTTCCTGGAGAGACACCCCGGTTTACGGGCTCCTTCGGCGACCTCTCGACCCAGTCATTCTATCCTCCCCACCATATCACGATGGGCGAGGGCGGTGCCGTGAACATCGTCTCGCACCCCCCATTTAAGACCATCGTAGAAAGCTTCCGGGACTGGGGCCGCGATTGCTGGTGCGAGAGCGGCAAGGACAACACCTGCGGCAAGCGCTTCGAGTGGAAGCAGGGCGACCTTCCAAAGGGTTACGACCACAAGTACATCTACAGCCACCTCGGCTACAACCTTAAGCCGCTCGATATTCAGGCGGCGATAGGCCGGGTGCAGCTGAAACGCCTTGATGCGTTCTCGAAGGCGCGGCGCGCCAACTGGCTCTACCTTCGGCAGGGGCTGGCCGATCTCTCGCACCTATTCGATTTCATGGCGCCCACGGCGGGCAGTGACCCTTCATGGTTTGGTTTCACGCTCCTTGTTAAACCGGACGCGCCCTTTTCGGCCGTGGAATTGTCGCGGCGCCTGGAAGAGAAAAAGATCGGGAACCGGCGCCTCTTTGGCGGCAACCTGGTGCGGCAGCCGGCGTTCATCGAGCTTCGCCGCGACAATCCCGGGGCATACCGCGTGATCGGGGACCTTGCCGGCGCCGACCGGCTCATGAACAGCGCGCTCTTCGTGGGAGTCTACCCCGGTTTGACCCAGCCCATGCTCGATTACGTTATAGAGACGCTGCACCACATAACAAAATGAAGGTTGTCATTCTCTGCGGAGGAAAAGGCACCCGCCTTCGGGAGGAGACCGAATTCCGGCCTAAGCCGATGGTCCCGATCGGCGAGCGGCCCATTCTCTGGCACATCATGAAGCGGTACGCCCAATTCGGGCACAAGGACTTCATCCTTTGCCTGGGCTACAAGGGCGACCACATCCGCTCCTACTTCAGCGAACCGCCCCCCGAATCGGAAGGGCAGTGGCGAATGGAGATGCCCGACACCGGCTTGGACTCCCTGACGGGGTACCGGGTGCGCTCCGTCCGGGGCCTCGTGGGCACCGAGACCTTTTTCCTCACCTACGGGGATGGGGTGGGGAACATCGACCTTAAGAAGCTGCTCGCGTACCACCGCCGGTCCGGCGCCGTGTGCACGATAACCGCCGTCCATCCGCCCGGGCGCTTTGGCGAGATCTCATTCGGCCGTCATGGGAAGGTGGCCCATTTCAACGAGAAGCCCCAGACGGAATCCGGCTACATCAACGGCGGTTTCATGGTGTGCGAGCCGGCCCTCTTTGACTACCTTCCGGACGACCCGACCTCGATGCTCGAGATCGAGCCGCTGCAAAAATTGGTGGCCGAAGGGAAGTTGGCAGCCTACCGGCACCGCGGATTCTGGCAGCCGATGGACACGCCCCAGGAGTTCGCGCTCCTGAACCGCCTCTGGGCTGCGGGCAATGCGCCGTGGACGGTATGAGGACGCTGCCGTTACCCGAGGCGGATCTGCTCCACATACTTCGAGAGTCTAAAGGAGTATGGGAGGGCCTTCGCGGGCAGAGGATCTTCATCACGGGTGCGACGGGGTTCGTCGGCCGGTGGCTCCTTGAGAGCCTTCAGAAAGCGGATTATGTGCACGGGCTGGATCTTCAGGTCGTTGCCCTATCCCGGGATCCCGAGAGGTTCCTGACCTCCGTGCCGCACTTGGCGGTGTGGTCGAAGCTCGCCTGGGTGCGGGGATCTGTGGTCACGTTGACCCCAGCGGCACTTGGGGACCGGAGGTTTGACGTTGTGATCCACCTCGCCACCGAGGCGGACCTTGCCGCAACCCGGGCGAATCCGCACGCGGCAACAGAAGTCATCGCCGGAGGAACACGGAGAACGTTGGAGGTGGCTGTGCATACCGGGGTGCGCAGGTTTTTATTCACGAGTTCCGGCTCCGTATACGGTCCGCAGCCCGACGGTGACACGGCGCTATCCGAGGATAGGGCGCTTCCGGCCGCAGGATCCGACGGTCGCGATGCGGCCACAATCGGCGCCGAAGCGAAGCGCCAGGCCGAAGCCTATTGCGCTGACTTTGGGAGGGAGAGGGGTCTCGAGACCGTTATTGCCCGGTGCTTCACGTTTGCCGGACCCGCGATGCCGCTCGACGGGAAATTTGCGTTCGGGAATTTCATGAGAAACGCCCTGGCAGGGGAGAGAATCGTCCTTAAGGGTGACGGGACCCCGATTCGCTCCTATATGTACGGCGCCGATCTTGCCATTTGGCTTTGGACACTTCTAGCCCGCGGCCGCGCAGGAAGCGTTTATAACGTGGGTTCAGAAGAAGCAATTCGCTTGCGAGATTTAGCAGAGGCCATGGCCCGTGAGCTTGCCGCACCGGGTATAGAAATCCAAAAAGAGCCGGTTCCCGGCCGACCCGTGGATCGCTATGTGCCTTCCACCCAAAAGGCGCAAAAAGAACTCGGCCTCAGGGAAACCACGGGCTGGCTCCAGTCGATCCGCAAGACCGCCGACTGGCTGCGCCATTGACGGCTTGCGACAGGCCGATTGGCTTGGGTTAATCCGTCTCACACCATAATGTCGTCCAAGCTCCTCTTCATATTCGAGATGGCGAATAACCACATGGGAGACCCCGCCCATGGAATCCGCATCATCCGGGAGCTTCGGGAGGCCTGCAAAGGGTTCGAGTTCCGATTGGCCGTAAAGCTCCAGTACCGGAACCTGCCGGAGCTGATACACCCGGATTATCGCGCCCGGACGGACCTAAAATTTGTCAAACGCTTCACCGAGACCGCCTTGAGCTGGGAGGATTGCCGGCGCCTAAAGGATGCCATTGTTGAAAATGGTTTCCTTTCCATCTGCACGCCTTTCGACGAGGTCTCCGTCGATAAGGTGGTCGAGCATGGGTTCGACTACCTGAAGGTTGCGAGTTGCAGCCTCACGGATTGGCCCTTGGCAGAGAAGATAGCCACGACCCAACTCCCGCTCATCCTGTCCACCGCAGGTGCACCCCTGGAGGATGTGGACCGAATCGTGAGTTTTCATCAGCACCGCGATAAGCGGCTGTCGCTTATGCACTGCGTCGGAGAGTACCCGACGCCGAACGACCGCCTGCAATTGAGCCAGATCGATGTCCTCCGGAGAAGGTACACCAATGTGGACGTGGGGTA
>Ga0302319_10000482_pt1 | contig 89182 bp, 83 predicted proteins | sample Bog_T0_2_FD_203319 | JGI IMG/M metagenome (GOLD analysis project Ga0302319, IMG submission 203319) | Peat permafrost microbial communities from Stordalen Mire near Abisko, Sweden - Bog_T0_2 | ecosystem: Environmental > Terrestrial > Soil > Wetlands > Peat | place: Sweden: Abisko, Stordalen Mire... | reverse complement strand
TCCCACCTTGGCCTTGAAGGCCGCACTATGCCGTTTCCGTTTTGCTTTCATAGTCTGCTTTCTTTTCTCCAGCAGACCACCGAAAGTCCATCTTAACTTGTGGTCCAGTTCTTGGGGTCCACCTCACCGATAAAACCATGCGTCCAGGGAGGACGATGGCAACGGTTCCATTTCCGATATATCCACCGTCCCAGTGGGAACGTATTTCCTTCGGAACTCAACCAGGGACTTTGTCGGTGGCCAATTTCCAGGGTCGCTTCGCGACTGCCAGAATGCTCAAAAAAGTTTTACCCACGATAAACGTCGAGGAAACTAAAATGAGTCGCGCGAAGGACGCGAACAAGGCCGAAGGAAAACCCACTTTACCCATCGCCATCTTCGTGCTCTTCACGCGAAATATACCACTCCCAAACTTTTACGTTTCTTTACCAGGCAGCGGGGCAACTTTTGTAAGTGCTTGATAGAGCATCCGGAATTTTACCTTTTCTTTACCCTTTTTCTATTTTTGAGGGGGTAAAGTTTCAATAGGAAGCGGCGCCAAACCGATGGCAAACAGATCGATTAAGCGCTAGCCAACGGCTGGTGAAGATGACCAAACGTGACCAAAGATGACTAAAGATGACTAAAGATGACCGAAAAATGAAATTTTGAGGATGCTCAGGTTGCCGGGCGAAGCCGGTGAGCTTCGCCCGGGCAGCCCGGAACGGTGCGCGACAAAATCCAGATGTCAAAGAACGGCCACGCCCGGCGCAGGGAACCCCTACCCGCCGCCGGCCCGGCATTTTCCCAATGGCCATCGTCCGACGGTAGGGGCCGGCGGACATGGTGTATTTATAATGTATTGATACATTTATGTCAATCGAATATTTTAGAAACTTGAGGCGCGTTGCGGGACCGTTGGCAGTTGGCAGTTGGCAGTTGGTTGACGAGGCCGCGCGAAGGCGGCGACGGCGGCGAAGGGGATAGCTTTTTTTCTTTGGCTTTCAGCCTTGGGCGCGCAAGACAAGTTCCGGCGCGCTCTTGGTTTTGGCAGGGGCGAGGCAATTGCGGATTGCGGATTCTGCTTGATGAGCCTCCTCACGTCGGCTGCTACAGGGTTTGATAAGATTGGCAGATGGGAGATGGCTGCGGTTTGATGAGGGGCAACGACTCATCACCCCAGCCCTCTCGTTGGGCGGGGAGAGAGAGTAAGAATGGTCAAAGGCATCATCCTGGCTTCTTGGCGGGTGGGTTCGTTTCGGCTCAGTGACAGGGTTTGCAAACCGGCGCCGACACCTAAGCCTCGCCCACCACCAAAAACCCTCGCTTTTCCGCGCGACAGCATTTCTATCAATGCGCTAACTTTTCGGCCGGAACCACAACCGCCGGGGCGGCCGGAACAACCGACCGACAAGAAATCTCCGGGCTGAAGCCGGAAGCTAATAAGAGTTAAATCCGGCACCACGATTTTGAAAACACACCCCAGCCATTTTAAGGAACATATCATCACATCAAGATGCGTTGATTTTATTATTTGAATTCAAGGATCTTTCAGGTATTTTCCGACAATGTCAAACAACGCCGAATTGTTGAAGCAAGCGCTCCGTGAACGCATCGTCATCATTGACGGAGCGATGGGCACGACCATCCGCACCTACGGGCTGGGCGAGGCAGAGATCCGCGGCGAACGCTTCAAGGACGCGCAGAAAGACCTTAAGAACAACGGCGACCTTTACTCACTCACCCAGCCGGCGACGATTGGCGACATCCACCGGCGCTTTCTAGAAGCGGGCGCGGACATCATTGAGACGAACACTTTTTCCGCCACTAGCATCGGCCAGAGCGAATTTTTCGTGGACGACCCGCGCGAACACGGCGGCCGCAAGGATCCGGCGTTTTATCAGGGCGTCATAGAGAACAAATTTCTCAACGACCTCGCGTGGGAGATCAACGAGCAATCCGCCAAGCAATGCCGCGAATGGGCCGACCGCATCGCGAACAAAACCGGGCGGCCGCGCTTCGTCGCCGGCGCGGTCGGTCCGCTGACGGTTTCGCTTTCCAACTCGCCGGATGCGGATGACGCGGGTTTTCGCATCTGCACGTTTGATCAGGTGAAGACGGCGTACACGCACCAGATTCGCGGGCTCATCGCGGGCGGCTCGGACATTTTGCTCGTCGAAACGATTTTTGATTCGCTCAATGCCAAGGCTGCACTGGTGGCGATCCAGGAAGTATTCGAACAGGATAGAAAGATTTTGCCGATCATGATTTCCGCCGCCGTCGGGCGCGGCGGCGAGACGATGATTTCCGCGCAGACCATCGAGGCCTATTGGAACGCGATGAAGCATGTGCAGCCGATCGCCATCGGCCTGAACTGCTCGCTCGGCCCGGATTTGATGCGGCCGTTCCTCGCGGAGCTGGCGGAGAAATCCAACACGGCAATATCGTGCTATCCGAACGCGGGTCTGCCAAACCCACTGTCGCCGACCGGCTTCGATTTGAAGCCGGAAGACATGGGCAATTTCCTCGGCGAGTTTGCCAACAACGGTTTGATCAACATCGCCGGCGGCTGCTGTGGCAACACGCCGGAACACATCGCAGCGATTGCGAAAGCGCTGGAAAACAAACCGCCGCGCGAAACGAAAACTGAAACGAAATTTTCGACCGGTGCGGCGATTCCCTTGCGCCTGAGCGGCTCGCAGCCGTTCACACAGCAGATTGGACAGTTCATCATAATCGGCGAGCGCACGAACGTCGCGGGTTCGCCGAAGTTCGCCAAGCTCATCAAGGAAAACAAATATGAGGAAGCCGTCGCCGTCGCTCGCCAGCAGGTCGAGAACGGCGCGAACATCATCGACATCTGCATGGATGAAGGGATGATCGACGGCGTCACGGCCATGACGCGATTTCTGCAACTGCTCGGCAGCGAACCGGAAGTCGCCAAGGTGCCGTTCATGGTGGACTCATCAAAATGGGACGTCATCGAAGCCGGACTGAAGTGCGTGCAAGGCAAAGGCATCGTGAACTCCATTTCGATGAAGGAAGGCGAAGCCAAGTTCCGCGAACACGCGCGAAAAGTTTTGAAATACGGCGCAGCAGTGGTCGTCATGGCCTTCGACGAGCAAGGCCAGGCGGCGACGCTGGCGGATAAGATCCGCATCTGCGAACGCGCCTACCACCTGCTCGTGGATGAAGTCGGCTTTCCGCCGGAAGACATTATTTTTGATCCAAACATCCTCACGGTCGGCACGGGCATCGAGGAACACAATAATTACGCCGTGGACTTCATTGAAGCCACGCGCTGGATCAAAAATAATCTGCCGCACGCGAAAGTCAGCGGCGGCGTGTCGAACGTGTCGTTCGGCTTTCGCGGCAACAATCCGGTGCGCGAGGCGATGCACAGCGCGTTTCTTTACCACGCCATCAAAGCCGGCATGGACATGGCCATCGTAAACGCGGGCATGCTGGAAGTTTATGAAGAAATAGAGCCGGAGTTGAAGGAACTCGTCGAAGACGTGTTACTGAATCGTCGTCCAGACGCGACGGAAAGGCTGGTGACGTTTGGCGAAAAACTCAAAGCCGCCAGCGCCGGCACGACGGCGACCGACAAAAAAGTCGAAGAAGAATGGCGCAAAGGCACGATTGAAGAACGCCTCGCGCACTCGCTCGTCAAAGGCATTGATCTTTACATTGAGGCCGACACGGAAGAAGCGCGGGCGAAATACGGCAAGCCGCTTTCGGTGATCGAAGGGCCGCTGATGGCGGGCATGAGCGTGGTCGGCGACCTGTTCGGCGCGGGCAAAATGTTTTTGCCGCAGGTCGTGAAATCGGCGCGCGTGATGAAAAAATCCGTCGCGTATCTCACGCCGTTCATGGAAGCCGAAAAAGCGGCAATGGTTGCGCGCGGCGAAGTCGTAAAGGCGCAGGGCAAGATCGTGCTCGCCACCGTCAAAGGCGACGTGCATGACATCGGCAAAAACATCGTCGGCGTCGTGCTCGCGTGCAACAACTACGAGGTGATTGACATGGGCGTGATGGTGCCATGCGAAAAAATCCTGGAGCGCGCCAAGCTGGAAAAAGCCGACATCATCGGCTTGAGCGGATTGATCACGCCGTCGCTGGATGAGATGGTTCATGTCGCCCGCGAGATGGAGCGCACGGGTTTCAAAGTACCGCTGCTGATCGGCGGCGCGACCACGAGCCGCGCCCACACGGCGGTAAAAGTGGCGCAGCATTACAGCGAGCCGGTGGTCCACGTGCTCGACGCTTCGCGCGCTGTGCCGGTGACGAGCAGCCTGCTGAGCAAGGATGGCAAAGCCGCGTTTGTAAAACATTTGCGCGCAGATTATGAAAAACTCCGCACGCAGCACGCCGGGTCGCAGGTAAAATTACTTCCGCTCCAAACCGCGCGGGCCAACGCACCGAAGCTGAAATATGACGATCGGCCGAAGCCGGATTTCACCGGCATTCGTACGCTGTCGTCCGGCAAATTCAATCCCGGCAAATGCGATTGCGGTTCGGCTCACGGCCACGCAGGCGCGTTCGGCATTTCCCTCGAAGAGGTCGTGCCGTTCATTGACTGGACGCCATTTTTCCACACCTGGGAACTGCGCGGCGTTTATCCGAAAATTCTCCAGCACGAAAAACACGGCGAAGAGGCGACCAAGCTGTTTACCGACGCGCAGAAAATGCTCGCGGAATTTGTCGCGAACGAAGCGCTGAAGCTGCAGGCGGTCTATGGCTTGTTCCCGGCGAACGCCGTAGGCGATGACGTGGAGGTATACACGAACGGCTCGCGCCAGCATTTGCGGACCAAATTTCATTTCCTGCGCCAGCAAATTGAAAAGGGCGACGGCACGCCGAACTGGTGCCTCGCGGATTTCATTGCGCCGCGCGAATCTGGAATTTCAAATTTGAAATCTGAATTTCCCGCCGACTACATCGGCGCATTCGCAGTGACCAGCGGTCACGGGCTGAAAGAAATTGTCGATAAATTCAAAGCCGGGCACGACGATTACAATGCCATTCTGGCCGAGGCGATTGCCGACAGGCTCGCCGAGGCATTCGCGGAATATCTGCACAAGCGCGTCCGCGACGAATGGGGTTTTGGCAAACTCGAAAAACTGACGACGGCGGATTTGATTGAAGAGAAATATCGCGGCATCCGGCCGGCCGCCGGCTATCCCGCCTGCCCGGACCACACGGAAAAAGGCACGCTTTGGGATTTGCTCGACGTGGAGCAGCACACGGGCATCAAGCTCACGGAAAGCTTCGCCATGTGGCCGGGCAGCTCGGTGAGCGGGCTCTATTTCGCGCATCCGGACTCCAAGTATTTCGCTGTCGGCAAGCTCGGCAAAGATCAGGTCGAAGATTTATCCCAACGCAAGGGCAAAGCGGTCGCCGAAATGGAGCGGTGGCTGGGGCCGTGGCTGAACTATAATCCGTAAACGCGCTAACGAGGCTTGTTTTTCGCGCCGCACGGCGTAGATTTGCGGCATGAAGCAAGATGTGGTGCCGGTGCAGATCCGAGGAATTCTTCCGCAAAACAGCGGCTGCGCTCTTTTCGTTGGCAACGACCAGAAGGTTTTCGTCATCCAGGTTGAACCGCAGATGGGCGCGGTCATCGGCATGTTTCTCCGGGACACGCCCAAGGAACGGCCACTCACACACGATCTCATCAACCGGATGTTTCAGGGCTTCGGCATCAATGTTGAGCGCGTGGTCATCACGGACCTGAAAAATTCCACCTACTTTGCCCGGATCATCTTACAACAGCAAAACGAGCTGGCGCGGAAAATTGTCGAGCTGGATGCGCGTCCGAGCGACTGCCTGGCGCTGGCCGCCGCGCAGAAAAAACCCATCTTCGTTTCGGCATCACTGTTTGAGCAGGTTGAGGACATGACGGAAGTTCTGGACAAGATGAACGAGTCCGGCAACGAAGCGGATGCCGACTGAAATGGCCGAGGGAAAGTCCAATTCGCTGGCCCTGATCTGTGGCGATGATGATTTCGCCGTGAAACAGTCTGCCAAACAGCGGTTTCAGCAGTGGTCAGCGGAACTTGGCGGCATGGATCACGAAACCATTGACGCCACCGTTAGCAACAGCGGTGATGCCTTGGCCGTGCTGGGCAAACTCCGGGAAGCGCTGCAAACCCTTCCTTTTTTCGGCGGCGGCAAGGTGGTCTGGCTGCGCGACTGCAATTTTCTCGGCGAAGACCGCACCGCCTCGTCCGCCGCCGTGACCGAGGCGACGGCGGAACTGGCGGAGGAGCTGAAGAGTTTTTCCTGGCAGAATATCCGGCTGCTCATCAGCGCCGGCAAAGTGGACAAGCGGAAGGTTTTTTACAAGACGCTGGACAAGATTGCCAAGGTAGAACATTTCATGGCCTGGTCACAGGATGACAAGGACTGGGCCGAACGGGCGGAAATCGCGGCGCGCGAGGCCCTTCGCAAGCGGACAAAGGAAATTTCCGAATCGGCGCTGGACGAATTAATCAACCGTGCCGGTGCGAATGCGCGGCAATTGGGAAATGAAATCGAGAAGCTGTGCGTCTTTGTCGGCGAACGAAATAGTATTGAATTGGCGGACGTCACCACGATTTGCGCCCGCAGCAAGACGGCGAAGGCCTTCGCGCTGGGCGATGCGCTGGGCGACCGCGACCTGCCACGCCTGCTGAAGCGGCTGGACGAGGAGCTGTGGGAGACAAAGTTCGACAAGGACAAGTCGGAGATCGGCCTGCTTTATGGTTTGATTGGTAAAATCCGCGCCATGCTGCTGTTAAAGGAAATGCTGCGCGAAGGCTGGCTGAAGGAAACGCGCGATTACAACCAGTTCAAGGCGCAACTGGCGGGCGTTTCGGCCGATAAATTGCCGGCGGACAAGAAGTTCAATCCGCTTGCGCTCAACCCATATGTGCTTTACAAAGCACTGCCGCAGGTCAAAAAATATACCGCAGCGGAACTGGTCCGCGCCATGGACGTACTGCTCCGCTGCAACCAGCGGCTGGTATCCAGCGGGCTGGACGAGGCGCTGGTGCTGCAGCAGGCGCTGGTGCAAATTGTGACGCCCGGCGCAGCGGCCTGAAAATTTAACAAGAATACCAAGATGTCATCTGCAAACCTGTCGGTATTGGTCGGGAAAAATTTTGCCTGCGTCAAAATCGCCGGCCGAGCCAACTTTTCGTCCAGCCCGGATTTCAAGACGCTGCTGAACGAACTGGCGCAAAAAGGCTTCGGTCATTTCATTATTGATTTGAGCGAGTGCGTACTGATGGACAGCACGTTTCTCGGCGTGCTGGCGGGCTTTGGCATGAAGCTGAACCCGGACGGCGCGCCCAGCGAACGCGGCATTGAATTGCACAACGCCACAACCCGCGTGGGCGAACTGCTGGAAAACCTCGGGGCCGGGCATCTATTTAAAACCACCAGCGGCCCGCTGAAACTGCCGGCGGATGTGCAAGCCTGCACGCCGGAAGTCACCCATCCGACGCATGAGGAAATCACCCGGACCAGCCTGGAGGCCCACCAGACGCTGATGGCGATGAACCCGGAAAACGTGGCGCGGTTCAAGGACGTGGCTCAGTTTCTAGCCGAAGATTTGAAGAGCCTGGACAAATCTTCCTGAAACCCGTTGAAAAAAGCGGCGGTCGTTTGGACCCGAGCCCTTTCTATCGAAATAAATATTTCAACCTGCCGGAGCCGGGGCTGGCGTGCCTAAGCCGGGCAATTTAGGCGGCGCTGGTTTGGGCGGATTTTCTGGCAACGGCGTACCCGCCGGTGCGCCCATCATTGGGGTCAGATTTACCGGCGGCTTGGGTGGCGGGGTGAATGTTCCAGTGCGGATAATGTCTTCCACCTGAGTGCCATCCAGGGTTTCGTATTCGAGCAGACTGTTGGCAACCATTTCCAATTTTTCGCGGTTGGTCTCGATCAACTGCTTCGCGGTCTGGAAGGAGCCGTCCACGATGCGCTTGACTTCGGCGTCAATATCCTGCGCCGTCGCCTCGCTATAATCCTTCGTACGCATCATGTCGCGCCCCAGAAAAACATATTCCTGCGCCTCGCCGTAAAGCACGTTGCCGAGCTTCTCGCTCATGCCCCAGTGCATGACCATAGCCTTGGCGAGCTGCGTGGCCTGCTGGATATCCATTGCCGCCCCGCTGGAAATGTCGTCGGTGACGTATTCCTCGGCGATGCGTCCGCCCATCGTCATAATGATGGTGTCAATCGCCTGCTTGCGCCGCATGTTCAACATGTCTTCCTTCGGCAATGACATGGTGACGCCCAAGGCCCGGCCGCGGGGAATGATCGTGACCTTGTGCAACGGATGGGTGTGCTTGAGCAAGACATTCAGCAAAGCGTGACCGGCTTCGTGCCAGGCGGTGGCGCGTTTTTCCTCGTCGCTCATCGCCATGCTGCGGCGTTCCCGGCCCCAGCGAACCTTATCGCGGGCTTCTTCCAACTCCGGCTGGCCAATCCCCTTTTTATTGGTGCGCGCCGCCAGCAACGCGGCTTCGTTCAAAAGATTGGCGAGTTCCGCGCCGGAATAACCAGGGGTGCCGCGCGCGATGATGGACAAATCCACTTCGGGCAGCAGCTTCACATTTTTGGCGTGAACTTTCAAAATGCCTTCACGCCCGCGCACGTCCGGCAAATTCACCGTCACCTGCCGGTCAAAACGTCCGGGCCGGAGCAGCGCAGGATCCAGCACGTCCGGCCGATTGGTCGCGGCGATGATGATGATACCTTCCTGCGTGTCGAAGCCATCCATCTCGACCAGCAGAGCGTTCAACGTTTGTTCGCGTTCATCGTTACCGCCGCCGAGGCCGTGGCCGCGCGAACGGCCGACGGCGTCAATTTCATCAATAAAAATCAGGCAGGGCGTACTTTTGCGCGCCTGCTCAAACATATCGCGCACGCGGCTGGCCCCGACGCCGACAAACATTTCCACGAAGTCCGAACCGCTGATGCTGAAGAACGCCGCATCCGCTTCGCCCGCGATGGCTTTCGCCAAAAGCGTTTTGCCGGTGCCGGGCGGGCCGACCATCAAAACACCTTTGGGAATGCGGCCGCCGAGGCGCTGGAATTTTTTCGGATCTTTCAAAAATTCGACGAGTTCCGAAACCTCTTCAATCGCCTCGTCCACACCGGCCACATCCTTGAAAGTGGTTTTGTTGCGATCCTTGGCGAGCATCCGGGCCTTGCTTTTGCCGAAGCTCAAGGCGCCTTTGCCGGCGGCCTTAATCTGACGGATGAAGAAAAACCAGAACAGCAGGCCCAGAATTAGAAACGGGGCGACGCCCCAGATCAGATTCATAACCGCAACATTGGAAGCACTCGGCTCCACCGTGCCAGAAGCGAAAAGTAGATCGAGTTTGTTGGGTGAGAAAAACGCCTTCGGCGTGTTAAAGGCCACCCGGTCGGCTTTTCCGTCCTTACCGAGCTCGAGATATTCGCCATCCACCGGCATCAACGATGACGACGGGTTGTTGAGATTGATGGTCGCGTGGGCGATCTGGTTGGACTGAAATTTATTGAGAAATTCCGACTGCGACAGAATGACCGCCGGCACCGTGGCATGCTGCTTCATCATGAACAGGACCACCGCTGACGCGATGATGCCCGCCCACGCCAGCAGCGTGAAGACCGGAATTTTATTAAAAGCATTGCCAGACGGCTTTTTCTGGCCGCCCTCTTTCGGATTGGAATCGTCCTCGAACATTTATTGGCCAAGTTATCATGCCATTACCGCTTTCGCAATCAATGAATTCCATTACAATCTGACCGATGCGCCTGGGCCCGCTCCAACTCGGATCAAACCTGTTTCTCTCGCCGCTGGCGGGTTACACCAACCTGCCCTTCCGGCTCGTCGTGCGCGAGCTCGGCGGCGTCGGCCTCTGCACCACCGATCTGGTCAACGCCCGCTCATTGATTGAAAAACGGGAGAAGGCGTTCAAGCTCATTGAAACGCGACCGGCCGATTCGCCACTCGCCGTGCAGCTTTTCGGCTCCGTGGCGGAAGAAATGCGCGATGCCGCGCTTATCGCGGAATCGCGCGGCGCGGTTTCGGTGGACATCAACATGGGTTGCCCCGTTAAAAAGGTGGTCAAGATCGGCGGCGGCTCCGCGATGATGACCGAACTGGACAAAACCGCCGCGCTCGTCCGCGGCATGGTCAACGCCGTGAAAATACCGGTGACGGCCAAAATGCGCCTCGGCTGGGACGACGACAATTTGACCGCGCCCGAGCTGGCGCGGGCGCTGGAAGACGCCGGGGCCGCCGCGATATTCGTCCATGGCCGGACGCGCGAGCAGGGTTTTGGCGGGACGGTGAACCTGGCGGGCATTCGCAAAGTCGTGGAAGCCGTGAAAACCATTCCCGTCATCGGCAACGGCGACATCGTGACGCCACCGGCTGCGAAAAAAATGCTGGATGAAACCGGCTGCGCCGGCGTGAGCATCGGGCGCGGAGCATTTTATGACCCGTGGATTTTCAAGCGGACGATGGAATATCTGAAATCGTCCAGCCGAGAAGATGAATTACCACCCGAACCTTCATTCGCCGAACGGGTGCGGGTAATGAACCGGCATCTGGATTTGATGGTTGAGGTTTTTGGCGAGGAACTCGGCTGCCGAATGTTCCGCAAAGTTGCGCCATGGTATGCCAAGCGGTTTGGGCCCGCCCATGAGTTCAACAAGAAAGTCGTGCAAGTCCACAACCGGTCGGAATTCCACGACGTGCTGGAAAACTACATCCGCTGGCGGCGGCAATTTCTCGACGAACAAGGGGAACTGCTGCCGCGCTTCCAACAGACACCGATGGTGGCGTCCTTCATGCGCGAGCCGGATGCCCTACAGGGCAAACACATTCCGGTGCCAAAAGGCCCGGTGGAAGTCTGGTGATTTTTAAAGTTTTAGGTTGCTTGCTTTGACAGGCCCAGACTGATTTCGATAGAATAAAGTCATGAAAAAGCTGCGGACGATTCATCTGTATCTTGGCTGCCTGTTTGCACCAATGCTGATTTTCTTTGCCGTCTCCGGCATCTGGCAAACGCTGCCCGCAAAAAGCGTGAGAAATTCAGCCACCCTGGCCTGGCTGTCCACCATCCATACCGGGCACGCGCTCAAAGCCGGGACGCTCTCGTCAATTTATATGCGGTGGTTTGTCGTCACGATGGCGGTCTGTCTGGTCATCACCATCATTTTGGGCGTGATTTTGGCGTTCAAGTTTGGCCATAAGCGGGCCGCCCTTGGTTGCCTAATTGGAGGAATTATTGTGCCGGCCGTTCTGGCCCTGCTGGCACTGCCGCGGTGACCATGACGCCATCGGAAGGCGATTGCTGTCCGCCATCAGCCGGCCAAATTTTCCGCCGCCGGATGGGGCTTGCGAACCAGCCTCAACAGCTTCTATTATCAGGCGTCAACCAGAATAAAAACTAAACCAAAGGATTCGTTGTGCGAATGTTAATGAACGTCAAAATTCCCCACCAGGCTTTCAACGCGGCGGTCAAGGACGGCACGGTCGGGGCAAAACTGAACCGGATCTTGGAGGCCATCAAACCGGAGGCGGTGTATTTCACCGAACAGGACGGACAGCGGGGAGCCGTGCTGATTGTGGATTTGCCGGACGCGGCCAAAATTCCGGCGCTGGCGGAACCGTGGTTCCTCACGTTTCAGGCCGCGGTCGAGTTTCGCGTGGCGATGACGCCGGACGACTTGAAACACAGCGGCATTGACGGCATGGGCAAACAGTGGGTTTGAAACGGCCGGGCGCGTTAATTAAGGATTGTTCCAGCAGCAGGCTGGCCAGCTGGAATCCGGCGGGAACGATTGCGGGCTCGTGGCGAGCCGAAAAATTCAATAAACCTTCCGCAGATTCGACGGCAAGATGCCCAGCTCATCGCGATATTTGGCGACGGTGCGGCGGGCGATGGTGATGCCTTTGGCAGTGAGCATCTTCACGACCTCCTGGTCGGACAACGGGTTGCTCGGATTCTCGCCTTTGAAAATCTCGGCGATCATGTCCTTGACGCTGGTGTTAGACACGTCGTCGCCGTGCGCATTTTGCAGGCCAGCCGTGAAAAAGTATTTCATCTCGAACACACCTTGCGGCGTCTCGATGTATTTGCCGGAAACGGCCCGACTGACGGTGGTTTCATGCACACCGACGACTTCAGCGACTTGCGCCATGGTCATGGGCTTGAGAAACGCGACGCCTTTTTCCATAAATTCGCGCTGACGCTTGACGATTTCGCGCCCGATATTGGCGATGGTGGTCTGGCGCTGGTGCAGGCTTTTGATGAGGAATTTGCCGGCGCGGATTTTTTCGCGGATGTAATTTTTCACCTCGGCGTTGTTCTCGCCGGCGGCCATCAAATCCTTATAGACATTGCTGATGCGCAAATGCGGAATCTGCTCGTCATTGGTGGTGACAGCGAAATCGTCGCCATTTTTCACCACGAAAACCTCCGGCGCGACATATTGTTCGACGACGGAGAGAAAAGTTCGTCCGGGCCGCGGTTCGAGCCGGCCGATGCGCGCCAAGGCGGCCTGCACCTCGTCCACGGACTGGCCAGTGCCGCGCGCGATTTCCGGAATGCGCCGTTTGCCGAGTGCGTCCATGTAGTCGCGGACGATCCGATATTCCAGCGTTTCCTGCTCGCCGGCGCGTTCCAACTGGAGCATCAGACACTCCCGCAAGTCGCGGGCACCAACGCCAACGGGATCGAAAGATTGGATGACTTTAAGCACTTCGGAAATTTTTTCCGGCAGCAGGCTGGTGGAGGTAGCAAGCTCCTCGATGGTCGTGCCGAGGTAGCCGTAGTCGTCAATGTTGCCGATGAGCAATTCGGCGATCCCCTGCTCCTCCTCGGTCAATTTGGTATCGCGCACCTGCTCGACGAGATGCTGGGCCAGCGACGTCTCCGCCGTGATCGAATCAAACATGAACTGGCGTTTTTCCTCATCCTCAGTGGTGGAGCGGATGGGCGTATTCGCCTGTGAAAAATGATCACGCCAGTCCTGGTCCATTTGGACGAGCTTTTCAAATTCCGCCTGAAAATCGTCAACCGGGTCGCCAGAATTTTTTTCGGTGGTGGAATCAAACTTCACATCCTCGGGCGGCTCCGCGAAATCGGTCACCTCCGGCGTGTCACTCTCTTCACTTTCCAGATTTTTTTCGCGCAATTCCAGGTCCGCCTCCTGCACTTCTTCGAGCACGGGGTTTTGCTCCAGTTCGGCGGCGACAAGCGCCTTGAGTTCCAGTGTGGGGGCCTGAAGCAAGGCGAGCGACTGCTGAAGCTGCGGCGCCAGCACCAGCGACTGCGTCAGTCGTTGCGATAGTTGTAATCCAGGTCCCATCTGCGCGGTAACTTAACTCAATCCCGCTAAAGCTCAAGCAAATTTGGCATGAATCTCGCTTCGAAGATTTTACCGAAGGAAAAACTGGATTTTTAAACGCCGCGATAGCATCCTTTTTCCATGAAGCTGATTTTATCCACGCACAACGTAACGCTCACCAAGGCAATTGAAGATCACGTCGTTGCCAAACTCGACAAACTGGATCACCTGGGACAAAAGGTCGTGGATGCGCGAGTCACGCTGGAACATGACAATACCCGCGTGCCGGAAAAACAATTCAGTTGCTCCATCCGCATCGGCGTACGCGGCCCGGACCTTTTTGCCAAGGACATCGAAAGCGATCTTTACGCGGCGATTGATGCGGTCATCAAGAAAATCGAACAGCAAATCCGCAAGCGCCACGAGAAACGCAAGACGACCAAACACAAGGTGGCCGCCAAACTGAAAAACGTGCGCCGGGAAAGCGAACCGGTGGAAGAATGATCCTACGGGCGAAAATCGTTTTACCAATCACCGCGCCGCTCATCGAGGACGGCGCGGTTTTTGTTGCCGGCAATAAAATCCGGGCCGTCGCACCGTGGAAAAACCTCCGCCCGCACCTCCGCCAAAAAGTCACCGACTTGGGCGAAGTCATCCTGCTCCCCGGCCTCGTCAATACCCACTGCCATCTCGACTACACCGACATGGCCGGCGAACTGTCGCCGCCAAAAACCTTCACCGACTGGATCGGCCAGATCACCGCCGCCAAAACCGCGTGGAGCTATTCCGACTACGCCCGCTCCTGGCTGCATGGCGCGCATCAATTGCTCAAGTCCGGCACCACCACCGTCGGCGACATTGAGGCCATGCCGGATTTGCTGCCGGAAGTCTGGAACGCCACGCCACTGCGCTTGTTTTCCTTTTTAGAAATGACCGGCATCAAATCGCGCCGCGCGCCGAAAGATGTTCTGCGCGAAGCCGTCGAAACCATCGCTTCGCTCCGCCACCCGCGCAACCGCGTCCTGCTCTCGCCGCACGCGCCCTACTCCACTTTGCCCGAACTCCTGCAGCGCACCGCCCGCCTCGCGCAGAAACGGAAATGGCGCGTCAGCATCCACGTTGCGGAGTCCGTCCAGGAATTTGAAATGTTCCAGCACGCGCGCGGCGAAATGCACGACTGGCTCCGGCGCAACGAGCGCGATAACTCCGACTGCGGCCTCGGCTCACCCATCGCCCACCTTGCCCGCCAAAAACTGCTCGGCGAAAATGTCCTCGCCATCCACGCCAACTGCCTCGCGCGCGGCGACGCCACCTTGCTCGCCAAGAACCAAACCCATGTCGTCCATTGTCCGCGCAGCCACGATTATTTCCGGCATCCGCCGTTCGAGCGCGCCCGCCTCGCCAACGCCGGCGTCAATCTCTGCCTCGCCACCGACAGCCTCGCTACCGTCCGCAAAACTGGCAAACCGAAGCCGGAGCTGGATATGTTCGCCGAAATGCGCGCCCTGGCCGACGCGGACAAAACCATTTCACCCGCCGAGATTCTGCTGATGGCCACCGTCAACGGCGCTCGCGCCCTCGGCCTCGCCGGGAAAATCGGCGAGCTTTCCCCAAACGCCTGCGCCGACCTGATCGCCATTCCGTTCGCCGGAAAAACTTCCCGCGCCCTGGCGGCGGTGCTGGAACATTCCGGCAACGTCACCGCCAGCCTGATTGAAGGCCGCTGGGCGATTCCGCCAAAATAAATCCGCGCCGCGTGATTGACGGTCGGCGGCGCAAACCCTTTTTGCTCGTAAATCGTAAATTGTAAATCGTAAATTCCCGCCGTGACTGCATTCGCCGCCGAACTGAACCAGCGCCTCGCCGCGCTGCGCGAACAAGGTTTGCACCGTGAGCTGCGCCGCGTGGATTCCGCCCAAGGCCCGCGCCTGGAAATCGGTGGACAATCCTTTCTCAATTTTTCCTCCAACGATTATCTCGGCCTCGCCAATCATCCCGCCTTGAAAACCGCGGCGATCAAGGCCGTTGAAAAGTTCGGTGCCGGTGCCGGTGCCTCGCGTCTGATCTGCGGTTCGCTCGCGCCCTTTCACGAACTGGAAGCCGCGCTGGCCGCCTTCAAGCAGACGGAGGCCGCGCTGACCTTTGCCACCGGCTATGCCGCCGCGCTCGGCACCATCACCTCGCTCGCCGGCAAGGACGACGTCATCATCCTCGACAAGCTCGTTCACGCCAGCATCGTGGACGCCGCCCGGCTTTCCGGCGCAAAACTCCGTATCTTCGACCATAATGATCTGAATGACTTGGAAGACAAATTGCGCTGGGCAGATGAATCGAAATCGGCAATCGGCAATCGGCAATCGGCAATTCTGATTATCACCGAGAGCATCTTCAGCATGGACGGCGATGCCGCGCCGCTGCGCGAAATCGTGGCGCTCAAGGAAAAATACGGCGCGTGGCTCATGGTGGACGAGGCGCATGCCATCGGCATCATCGGTAAAAACGGACGCGGCCTCGCGGATCAACTGGGCGTGAGCGATCAAATCGAGATCCAGATGGGCACACTCGGCAAGGCGCTCGGAGCCAGCGGCGGTTACATTTGCGGCCAACGCGCGCTGATTGATTACCTCGTGAACCGCGCCCGCAGTTTCATTTTCAGCACCGCGCCGGTGCCGGCTGCGGCGGCAGCGGCCCAAGCCGGAATTCAATTAATCCAGTCTTCGGAAGGCGAACTGCGCCGCGCCCAACTCCGGCAGCGCACGGCTGAATTCAAATCGGCCATCGGCCATCGGCCATCGGCAATTTCCAGCGCCATCGTCCCGTTGATTCTCGGTGACGAATCCAAGACGGTGGCCGCCGCAACGACACTGCGCGCGCAAAACATCTTCGTTCCCGCCATCCGCTATCCGACGGTCGCGCGCGGCGCGGCGCGATTGCGCATCACGCTGACTGCCGCCCATTCCGCCGCCGATGTTGCCATCCTCGCCCGCGCGCTGGCACAAATCGGGAATTAATATGCACCCGCTCGCCCAACTCGACCGCTCGTTCGTCTGGCATCCGTTCACGCAGATGCGCGACTGGCGGCGGCGCGAGCCAATCGTCATCGTTGCCGGGCAAGGTGCGGTGCTGCGCGACGTGAAGGGCCGGGAATTTCTCGATGCAAATTCGTCCATCTGGACCAACCTGCACGGCCACCGGCATCCGCAGATCAACGCCGCCATCCAACGGCAGTTGAAAAAGATTGCCCACAGCTCCGCCCTCGGCTTCGCCAACGAACCCGCCAGCTTGCTGGCGGAAAAGCTGGTGAACCTTGCGGATCGCGGATTGGCGAAGGTCTTCTTCTCTGACGATGGCTCGACGGCGCTGGAAGTCGCCTTGAAGCTCGCCTACGAATTCACCCGGCGCACGCGCGGCGCGAAAACCAAACCCAAATTCCTGTCGCTCGCCGGCGCTTATCACGGCGACACCATTGGCGCGGTGTCGCTCGGTCACATTGATCTGTTCCATCAGGCTTACGGCGGGATGCTGTTCAAGACCGAACAGGTGATGTCGCCGTATTGCTACCGCTGCCCGTTCAACCGCGCCAAACCGGAGCGCGCCGACGCGCGGGAATACCGCCGGTGCCATTGGGAATGTGTCGGCCAGGTGGAAAAGAAATTCACCGCGCAGAAAAAAAAGGGAAATCCCTTTGCCGCCTTCGTCTTCGAGCCATTGATGCAGGGCGCGGCCGGCATGATTCCGCAACCGGCCGGCTGGCTGCGGCAGGTCGCGGCCATCGCTCGCAGCCACGGCGCGCTACTGATCGCGGATGAAGTGATGACGGGGTTTGGGCGGACCAATTCAAAATTTAAAATTCAAAATTCAAAACCGGATTTGTTCGCCTGCCAGCAGGAGAAGGTGCAGCCGGATTTCCTTTGCCTGGCGAAAGGGCTGACCGGCGGCTACCTGCCAATGGCGGCGACGCTGACCACGCAGAAAGTGTTTGATGCCTTCCTCGGCGAATACGAGGAGTTCAAAACTTTTTTCCACGGCCACAGTTTCACCGGCAACCAGCTCGGCGCGGCGGCGGCGCTCGCCAGCCTGGATATTTTGCAAACGGAGAAATCCATCCGCCAGCGCGCGCAATTGGAAAAAATTCTCCGCGACGAACTGCAAACCCTCTGGTCACTGCCGCACGTCGGCGACATCCGGCAGGTCGGACTGGTGGCGGGAATTGAACTGGTCAAGGACTGGCGGACGCGCACGCCGTTCGCCTTGCGCGAGCGCGCCGGCATCCGCGTAAGCGAGGCAATGGCGCGGCGCGGCGTGCTGACGCGGCCCGTAGGCAACGTGATGGTGCTGATGCCGCCGTATTGCACCACGCCCGCGCAGTTGCGGAAAATGGTGGCCGCGCTGGCCGCCGGCGTGGCGGAGCTGTCCTGACCCTGCTCCGCCGCAGACCTTGCGCGATTTGAAAGCCGGCGCTCCAGCCTCGCCCGGATGCAGCGCTGGGTTTTGAACTGGGGCGGCGATGCGGAGGACTTGAAGCCCAAAGAACTAGTCGCATCCGTCCGCGCCGCCGCGAAAAAATTTCTCCGGCCAGGAGAATGAATGGATGGCGCCGAGCCACCGGCGCACCACTTCATTGTTTCAGGGCTTCGCGGCAAAGCCGCAGATCATTATTTTAGTTGCGAACGCGGCTATCTACAATAAAGTTTTCCTCATGCTGCCATGAGAAGACCGATCTTCAGCAAAAAACCGCGCCGGCAGGGTGGCGCCGGGTTTACGTTGGTCGAGTTGCTGGTGGTCATCGTCATTATCGCCATCTTGGGGGCGCTGCTGCTGCCCGCGTTAAGCAAGGCCAAAGCGACGGCGAAAAACATCGCCTGCCTAAACAACCTTAAACAACTTGAACTTTGCGTGCATCTTTACGTCGCGGACAACAATGATTTTTTGGTGCCAAATAATTCCGTGGCCACGCTGGGTTCGCTGGGCGTGACCGCCTTATCAGCAACCAAAGGAATCTCGTGGTGCCTGGACGGCATTGACGGAACCAGTGCGGTCACCCAATCCAATCCTTCCAACATCATCAACGGCCTGCTGTTTCAATACAACACAACGGTCGCCATCTATCATTGCCCGGCGGATCAATCCACACTGGAAACTCTCGCTGGGCAACCGCTGCCGGAGCCACGCTGGCGGAGTTACAACATGAGCCAGTCCATCAACGGTTATCCGGATTATATTCCACCCAGCGTTCCGTGGTGGTTTATGAGTTATTGGACGAACCTGCCGTCCTGGAAAAAATTCACGCAAATCCGCAGCGTCGCCCCGTCCAGTCCGGTTCCCAGCGAACTTTTTGTGTTTATTGACGAAAATGAGGACACCATTTTTGACGGACAATTTGGCAATGTTTGCAATCCGCCTCTGCCCTATTATTCGCCTGATGAGTGGTGGGATATGCCAGCCAACCGCCACAACCAAGGCGCAAACTTTTCCTTTGCCGACGGCCATGTCGAACATTGGAAATGGCGGGTGCCGATGGTTTGCAACAGCTTCCCGCAGGATATTTCCCCGGACGAAATGCCCGATTATCGCCGCGTTCAAAATGCCATGAAGCAACCCCTGGGACTTCCCGATGGCACGATTATTTACAGTTGGTATTGAACCCTCAATCCCCTTCAGAAGCAAAATTCTGGCTTAGCTTCCATAAACGTAAGATCATCTGCTCTCTTTCTCATGCCACACGCTTGTTGTAAAAATGAAAGTTGCGGAACGGTGAAGCGGTTGGCGGTTAAATTTTGAGATGGCAAACCTGAATTCAGTTGTTTTTTTTGAAAATTCTACATGGCCATCTTAAAACAAAAAATTTCCACCGCCAGTTTTGGTGGTTTTTTAAAAGTGAAAATCTTCCGACCGTCCGACCGTCAAGGTCGCTGTTTCCCGGCAACAAATTCGGCACTCAGTTAGTATTTCACGGAACGGTAAAATTGCGAATTGTTCGTGGCGTTATCATCTTCAATGTAGATGGAGGCGCTAGAGAGGGTAAAATTGGAGATAGTGGCCCAGTCGGTCAGATTGGTGGAAACCTGGACATAATAGTTGTCGCCGTCGGTGCCGTTCATAGTAAAGCCGAACTGGCCGGGGCCGACCCATTGCGGATCAACCATCTCCGCCGTGCCGAGCGGATAGACGAAGAAGTTAACGATGGTGCTGGCCGAGGATACGGTGGGTTGTTGATCCGGAGCGCAATTGTAACCCAGCGATTCAAGGGAATCCGAACCGCCACTACAGTTCGGCTGCACGTCCCAACCGCCGTTGAAAACGGCAAAGGAATAATTACCGGAGGCATCGGTGTAGGCGTCGGACTGGAAGGAATTTGGGCCAACCGAGGTGTTTCCAAAAATCAGCAATCCGGCCACCGGCCCGGTTGCGCTGCTAACCTTGCCAGTGATGACGCCGGACGTCGGCTCGACCAGAAAATCCACGCGCACCGCCTGGTTGCTGCCCAGCAACGCGTTGTTTCCGCTGCTGGCAACGTAGCTGCGGAAAATCGGGTCATCGCTGCTGACTTGGATGTTCCAGTTGGTGGTCGTGGTGACGGCGTAATAATTGCCATTGGTGTCGCTCCAGCCGACGGTGGTATAGAGGTTGGTGTTCAGGAGGTCACCGGAAAATTTCACGCCGGGCACGGGCGCGTTGAGATTGTTTCTAATGGTGCCGTAAAACAGGGAGGTACCTTTGGGCACGGGCATGAAGGCGGTGGTCACGCTGCCGGTCGTGGTGTCATAGACCGGCCCTTTGTAGCCGCCGCTAAACGCAACGTAACCCAGCGCAAACAACCCGCTGCCTTCCTGGAGCGAAAAGTGCCAGATGTCGGCCGTGACCGGCGCGGAGAAATTGCCGTTGGTGTCGGTGGCGGTCACGGCCAAGGAACCGCCGGCGGAGGTCAGCACCGTCAGCACGCCCGGCAGCCCCAGGTTGTTGTTGGCGAAGTCCACCAACCGGCCCGACAGGGTCCGCGTGGCGGGGACCATGGCGATGTTGTTGGTGACCGGGGTGTTGGTGGCCAGCACCACCGGAACCTTGCCCGACATCACATAGCCGCTCTTGATGGCCGCCATGGAATAATTGCCGGGCGGCGCACTGAAGGAAAAATTGCCCGCACCATCCGCCATCGTCCCACCCACCGGCCCGCCATTCACGGCATAATCAATAACGATGTAGGCGTTCGCCAGATTGGTGGAACCGCTTTGCACCACGCCCTTGATGGTCTGGGAATAGGGACAGTTCGTGATCGTGAAACTGTTGGTCAGCGGCGGAAAATGACCGGTCGGACTTGTCAGCCGGAACAAATGCGCACCGATCCCCAGTGCTGGTTGCGGGGCGTAATCGTTCAAGACCGCCGTGATGGCACCGTCGCTGCCGGTCAGGTCGCCCGGCACATTGAAATTCGTCACGCCGCCAATGACCGACCGCTGGCCGTCCACCATGAAATAGTGCCCGAACAAAAAATCATTCGTGTCAATGATCCCATTGTTGTTGACGTCCACAAAATGATCCACCACCACTGACTCGCCATTCGTCAGCCCGTTGATCTGCATGGTAATGGCGCCGACATAGGTATTGCTAATGACCGACGGCGAGAGGGTGAACGTGACCGCCGCCAGCGCATTGTGCGACAGGATGGCGGCAAAAAATGTGACAAGCAAAACATGGTCAAGCTTGGGTCTCATAAAAATTGTCCGGCTGGTTTTACAGGCTTCGGCAAAGCTTTTAAGCCAAGACTAATCATTAAGCAATCGAAAATTAACAATTAGTTTTGTAAATAGAGATGGCGCTTTAACCGGCGGGCGGGCGGGTTCCTTCGTTCCTCGATGGCGGCGTTGTGCAAACTTGGTTTCTCCGGCCGCTTCATTTATCCTGCCGCCGTGCTGCCTGACATCAAATCCCTGAACCGCGAGGAACTGGAAGCCCAATTCAAATCCCTGGGCGAACCGGCCTATCGCGTCGCGCAACTGCTCGACTGGCTTTATGTCCGCCGCGCCGCCAGCTGGGAGGCGATGACGAACCTGCCAAAAGCCCTGCGGGAAAAACTGCGCGCCCAGTTTTCGCTGCAGACGCTGGAACTCGCCCGCAAACAGGGCGCGGAGGACACCACGCAAAAATTTCTCTGGAAGCTGGCGGACGGCGCGTTCATCGAAAGCGTTTTGATTCCCGCCAACCCGGCGCTCTACGGCGAGAGCAGCGACCGGCATACGCTCTGCATTTCCACGCAGGTCGGCTGCGCTTACGGCTGCCGGTTTTGCGCCAGCGGCATCGACGGCTGGAAACGCAATCTCGGCGTGCATGAAATCGTGGAGCAGATTCTGGCAGTCGAACGACAAAACGAAGCGCGAGGCGTTGGGCGCGAGGCACGAGGACAAGAAGCCGCAAGCCCAAAGCCCATCGCCGCACGCCTCGTTGATAATGTTGTCGTCATGGGCATGGGCGAGCCGCTGGCGAATTACGACAATTTGATCAAGGCGCTGAAAATCCTGAATGCACCGTGGGGCGGCGGGATCGGCGCGCGGAAGATCACCATTTCCACCAGCGGCCTCGCGCCGCAAATCCGCAAGCTCGCGGTCGAGCCGATGCAGTTTCGCCTCGCCATATCGCTGCACGGCGCGACGGATGAAGTCCGCAACCGCATCATGCCGGTCAATAATAAATATCCGTTGAGCGAACTCACCGCTGCGTGCGAGGATTATCAAAAGCTGAAAGGCCGGATGATCACGCTGGAATATATTTTGATCGCGGGCATCAACGATTCACTGGAGCAGACGCGCCCGCTCGCGACGCTCGCCAAAAAGCTTTACGCGAAGGTGAACTTGATTCCTTATAACAAAGTGGAAGATTTGCCGTGGGTGCGGCCGGCGGAAGACGTGTGCGAGCGCTTTCTCGCCGCGCTGGAAAAGCTGGATGTCACCGCCACGCTCCGCCGCGAAAAAGGCGGCGACATTGACGCCGCATGCGGGCAGCTGCGGTTGAAGACCGAACGCGAACTGGCCAACGCCTGATTTTTTGAAAGGAAAAATGCCATGAAAATCAAACGCCGGGAATTTTTAAAACGATCCGCCCTCGGTGCCGGCGGCATCCTGCTGAGCGCGCAACTAGGTATACAGCTGCACGCAGCAGAAGCTCCCGCCGCGAAATTCCACGATCCGTTCGCGCTGGTGCCGCTGGGCAAGTCGGACTTGAAATTTTCCCGCGTCTGCATGGGCACCGGCAGCCATGGCTGGGAACGCGAATCCAACCAGACCCGGAAAGGACGCAGCGCCTTTCAAAGGCTTTTGCGCGACGCCTACGACCGCGGCGTGCGGACGTATGATTTGGCGGATCTTTACGGTTCGCATACGTATCTGTCACCGGCGCTCGCCGGCCTGCCGCGCGACAGCTATTCGCTCGTCTCCAAAATGTGGTGGAACCACGGCGGCATTCCCGAAACGGAACGGCCCGCCGCCGAGGTGGTGGTGGCGCGCTTCCTCAAGGAAATCAAAACGGATTACATTGACCTGCTGCTGCTGCATTGCGTCATGGCGGCAGACTGGCCGGAGCAATTGCGTTCGCAAATGGACGCTTTAACCAAGCTCAAGGCAGCGGGCCAAATCCGCGCGCTTGGCGTTTCGTGTCATTCCATTTCCGCGCTCGAGGCGGCGGCGGCGGAGCCGTGGGTGGAATCCGTCCATACGCGCATCAATCCCTACGGCATGAGCATGGACGGCCCGCCGGAACAGGTTGTGTCCGCATTAAAAAAAGTGCACGCCGCCGGCAAGGGTGTGATCGGCATGAAAATCATGGGCGAAGGCCGCCTGCGCAACGACGACGCGCGCCGCGACGAATCCGTGAAATTTGTGCTCGGCCTCGGCTGCGTCCACATTCTCAACGTCGGCTTCGAGTCGGCGGATGAAATCGACGACCTCGCGGAGCGCGTCCGCAAGGTGCCCCTGCCCGCTTAAAATCTGTGTTTCATCTGCGTTTCATCTGTGGCTAAAATAACCACGTGATCGCCTTACTCGACTACGGTTCCGGCAATCTCCGCAGCGTCCACAAATCGCTGCTCAAGGTTGGCGCCAACGTGCGGCTCGTGAAGCGGCCCGATGAGATCGGCGACGCGCGCGGCCTAGTGCTGCCAGGCGTCGGCGCGTTTGACGATTGCATCAACGCCTTGCGGAAACAGGAACTGCTCGAAGCCGCCAAGGCTTTCATCAAGACCGGCAAACCGTTTCTCGGCATCTGCGTCGGCTATCAGGCGCTGTTTGAAAAGAGCGAGGAGTTCAATTCCTGCGCGGCCGGCCTCGGCGTTTTTAACGGCAAGGTCGTCCGCTTCCCGGAAAAGCACGGCTTGAAAATTCCGCAGATCGGCTGGAACCAGCTGGAAATCATGCGGCCGGATTGCCCGTTGTATCGCGGCATCGCCAGCGGCAGCTACGTTTATTTCGTGCACAGTTTTTTTCCGCAGCCGGCGGATGCGGGCATCGTGGCGACGCGCACGGATTACGGCGAACATTTTGCTTCGTCCGTCTGGCGCGACAATGTTTTCGCCACGCAATTCCATCCGGAAAAAAGCCAGAAGATCGGCCTGCAACTGCTGAAGAATTTCGTGGATCTGGCGAAAATTTAAAACCTGGGCAAACTGTTTGACTGCCGGCGACCACACGCCAAGCTATAGCGAGCATGGCACTTAACAAAATCCCATTCGATAAATTTCAATCTTCCGGTTTAGAAATTCCCGGCTTGATTATTGGCGGGAGGACACAGGTCCCGGTTTCACAACTGCGACCAAACACCCGGCCAATGGCCAGCCGGTGGCGCGCAAACCATTCATAGCCAGTGTCCGCCAGCCAGCGCAAGCCCGGCCAACCGGTCGGCGCAAGCAGCCAGCCCAAGCCGATGGCGCGGTAGGCCTCGCGGAAAACCTCCACCTTGCGCACCATGCGGCCGTCGGGAAAAACGCCATGAATCACACCCATTAATTCCTCGCGCGTTTTATGATAAACCTTCGGGTCAAAATCCGGGGCCGCAATGTCTTCAAACGCCAGCCGGCCATAGCGGTTGCGTTTTTGCAGGAAGCGGGCCTCACGCCGGCAAAGCGGACATTCGCCGTCGTATAATAATTTGAAGCGCCACTGATTCATCGCCGGTTCAAGCTACGGCTGACATTGCCGGTTTGCACGAAAAATGGCGGAACCATTGCCGGACCGCCCGAAAGAAAACTTTTTTATTTTTTAGCCGGCACCGCCTTGGGCTGGCTGACCAGCACGGCCTTGTTTTTTTTCAGGAATTTTTCAATATTCACCTTGCTGCTAATCGAATTGGGAATTCTCACGGCGTTGAATTTGGCGAGTTTGTAATGCACGAGCAGTTTACCCACCAGCTCCACCTGCATTTTCAATTCCGCCATGTGCCAGACCTGGCCGGATTCCAGCGGTTGCATCCGGGCGCGAGGTGCGGCTTTGGTTTTCAACATATCACAGTCTGCATGGCGGCGGCGCATAAGCCAGTCAAATCGCCATTTGCCGCCGGCCGCAAAACCAGACATGAATAATAATTGACACGGCAACGCATGATTTTATGATGTTTAATGTCAGTTCGGCATGGAAAAAATGGCGTGAGCAACACGGCGAACAATCTTCGGCAACGCATGATGGCCCGCGGGCTGAACGGCGAATCTTTATCCTTGCTCAACGGCAACGAGACCGTAGAACAATTGCGCCAGACCATCATCCGGCTGTGTCAGGAATGTGCGGCCGGGGCAAATCATTCCCATTGTCCGTTTCGCATCATGGCCGGCCTTTCCCACGGTTCCATTGTCAACCTGGTCAAAAACATGCCACTTGCGTCCTGCCAGAATTTGTTCGAGCTGGAACTGAACTGCCGTTCACAAGGCGAGCCGCTCTGAGATCGGACAGACGAATGACCGGCGGATTAAGGCTCCGGCGGCGGACGGATCACTTCGCCAATTGTCGTTTCAGCGCCTGTAATTCCTTCAGCCGCGCTTGGTCGGCTTTGGGGTATTCCATTTTAAAATCCCGCAAAGCATCGCAGACAACCTGAGAAATGATGAGCCGCGCGTTCCGTTTGTCATCGGCTGGCACGACGAACCAAGGGGCGTGTTCCGTGCTGGTCGCGGAAAGACAATCTTCGTAAGCCGCCTGATATTCCTTCCAGAAACCGCGTTCCACGAGGTCGAACTGGCTGAACTTCCAGTTGCGCGTCGGATCTTCCACGCGGCGGAGGAATCGTTTGCGCTGTTCTTCTTTCGATAAGTGCAGGAAAAATTTAAGGATCCGCGTGCCGTTGCGGTGCAGATGTTTTTCCAGGTCATTGATGGAACGGTAGCGCTTGTCCCAGAAGTTTTTGTCCTCGACCAATGCCTGCGGGATGCCCTGCCCTTTTAAAATCGCCGGATGGACTTTCACCACGAGCACCTCCTCGTAGTACGAGCGGTTGAAGATGCCGATGCGCCCGCGCTCCGGCAAATCGCGCGTGGTGCGCCATAGAAAATCGTGGGCCAACTCCTCCGCGCTCGGGTGCTTGAAGCTGAACACCTGGCATCCCTGCGGATTGACACCCGACATAACGTGCTTGATCGCGCCGTCCTTGCCTGCCGCGTCCATCGCCTGAAAAACCAGCAGCAAAGCATTATTACCATCCGCATAAAGCAACTCCTGCCGCGCGCTCAATTCCTTGATGTGCGCGGCCAGCAATTCCTTGTAGTGTTCGTCGGATTTATAAAACGACTTGACCTTGGTGGGCAGTTTTTTGAGGCGGACCTGCTCGCTTTCCCGCACGCGAAATTCCTTCGTGGAGATTTTCATGGCAGGAAGCTACGCAAATTTCAGAAACAAATGAAAGCAGAATCAGGACTGAACCCGGATTAAACGGCTTCATTAGCAGGCCAAGAAACCATGAATTATTTCCGCAATTTCCAAGCTTCTTGGCTTGCTTAAAACCTCGCCAGCATTACGCCGGCCGAATTTTCAGGATCAAATCCTTGCTCTCCACTGCATCACCATTCGCCACGCAAATCTCATCCACCACGCCGGCAAACGATGCATAAATCGTCGTCTGCATTTTCATTGCTTCGAGCGTGAGCAACTTGTCGCCCTTCGCCACTTTCCCGCCGACGCTGACGGCCAGCGCCGTGACCAGGCCGGGAATCGGCGCGCCGACTTCCGCCGGCTTGGTGGCATCGGCTTTCACGCGCGCCTTGACCGTCGGCTTAGCAGAGCGATCCACAATGGCCAGCTGCCGCGCCATGCCGTTCAATTCAAAACTCACCGTGCGCTTGCCCTCGGCATCCACTGCGCCAATGTTGACGAGCCGGATGAAAAGCGTTTTGCCGGATTCAATTTCCACGGAAATTTCCTGCCCGGCTTTCATGCCGTAAAAAAACGCCGGGGTGGGCAGCGCGAATAATTCGCCATGCTCCCGGGTGAATTTCACGTAGCCGGCAAACACTTCGGAATACATGATGTGGCTGAATACGTCGTCCAGCGTCACGTCGGGCTTCACCTTGGCGGCGATTTCTGCTTCAAGCTTTTGGAAATTGAGCGGTTTTAGCCCCGCGCCGGGCCGGCCATTAAGGGGCCTGCGGTCGCCGAGAACGATGTGCTGCAGTTTTTTCGGCCAGCCACCGAGTGGTTGGCCTAGGCCGCCGGACAGCATATCAATCACCGATTCCGGGAACGGCGTGCTGCCGGGTTCCAGGTTCAAAACATCCGCCGGCTTGATACCGCGCGTGATGAGAAACATGGTCATGTCGCCGACGACTTTGCTGCTCGGGGTGACTTTCACAATGTCGCCAAAAAGCTGGTTCACCTCGGCGTAAGTGCGCGCAATCTCCGGCCACCGTTGCGCGAGGCCCATCGAAGCGGCCTGCTCCTTGAGATTCGTGAACTGCCCGCCGGGCATTTCGTGCATATAAACTTCCGCGCTACCCGCGCGCGGCGACGAATCGAACGGCGCGTAAAAACCCCGGACGTGTTCCCAATAATCCGCGAAGTCGTTCAGGGCGTCCAAATCCAAACCGGTGTCGCGCTGGGTGAATTGCAGCGCGGCGACGATGGAATTCAAATTCGGCTGGCTGGTCGAACCGCTCATCGAAGCAATCGCCAAATCGGCAATGTCCACGCCCGCTGCCGCCGCGCTCAACACACTCGCGGCCGAAATGCCGCTGGTGTCGTGCGTGTGAAAATGAATCGGAATGCCAATTTCTGCTTTCAAAGCCTTTACCAGCGCGCTGGCGGCGGCGGGTTTGCACAAGCCGGCCATGTCTTTGATGGCGAGCATATGCGCGCCCATTTTTTCAAGTTCCTTAGCAAGCTTGAGATAGTATTTGAGTGAGTATTTGTCGCGCGCGGGATCCAGGATGTTGCCCGTGTAACAAATCGCACCTTCGCAAACGGCGTGGGTTTCCTGCACGGCTGCCATCGCGACTTTCAGGTTCGGCAAATAATTCAGCGAATCAAAAATGCGGAAAATGTCCATGCCTGCCGCCGCCGCGTGCTTCACAAAACCGGCGACGGCGTTGTCGGGATAATTGGAATAGCCGACGGCGTTCGAGCCGCGAAAGAGCATCTGGAAACAGATGTTCGGCACCCGCTCGCGCAACAGGCGCAGCCGCTGCCACGGATCTTCGTGCAAAAACCGCAGGGTCGTGTCGAACGTCGCGCCACCCCACATTTCCAAACTGAACAAATTTGGCGTACGCCGCGCCACAGCATCCGCCACCGCGAGCATGTCGTAAGTGCGGAGCCGGGTGGCGAAGAGTGATTGATGAGCGTCACGCAGCGTCGTGTCGGTGATGAGCAGATGCTTTTGCTTGAGCGCCCATTCAGCAAATTTCTTCGGTCCGAGTTCGAGCAGCAACTGCCGCGTGCCTTTCGGCGGGGTCAGCTTTTTGTCATAAGCCGGAATACGCGCGGGGGTGAAACTTTCTTTCGGCTGAAAACCTTTCACCAGCGGATGACCGTTGACCGTGATGTCGCCGAGATATTTCAGCAACTTCGTCGCGCGATCGCGGCGCGGCTTAAAATTGAACAGCTCCGGCGTCGTGTCAATCAGCGTCGTCGTGGCGAGACCTTGTTTGAACGTGTCGTTGTGAATGACATTTTCCAGGAAGGGAATGTTCGTCTTCACGCCGCGAATACGAAATTCGCGCAGCGCGCGATCCATGCGCTGCAACGCCGCGTCAAACGTCTGCGCGGAAACCGTAAGCTTCACCAGCAGCGAATCGTAAAACGGGGTAACCACCGCGCCGCCATAACCCATGCCGCCATCCAGCCGCACGCCAAAACCACCGGCGCTGCGATAAGTAAGAATTCGCCCGTAATCCGGCTGAAATTTATTTTCCGGATCTTCCGTTGTGATGCGGCATTGCACGGCGTAGCCATTGCGAGGCATGTCTTCCTGCTCCGGGATGCCGACTTCCGGCGAGTGCATCGGCTTACCATCGGCGATGAGAATTTGAGAGCGCACCAGGTCGAGGCCGGTGATGACTTCCGTCACCGTGTGTTCCACCTGGATGCGCGGGTTCATCTCGATGAAGAACCATTCGTTCGTGTCGAGGTCGTAAAGAAATTCCACCGTGCCGGCGTTGTCGTATTTGATTTCGTGGCAGAGCCGGACCGCCGCCTCGCACAATTCGGCGCGGATGCGTTTCTCAATGTCCACGCTCGGCGCGATCTCGATGACCTTCTGATGCCGGCGCTGCACTGAGCAATCGCGCTCGTGCAAATGCACTACGCGACCGTGCTGGTCGCCGAGAATTTGCACCTCGATGTGTTTCGCGCGCGGAATGTAGCGTTCCAGAAATACGGCGGGATTGCCGAATGCTCTGCCCGCTTCGCCTTGCGCCTCGTCGAGCAAATCCGCGAGATCAGCAGGCCGGTGGACCACGCGCATGCCGCGGCCACCGCCGCCGAATGCGGCTTTGATAATGAGGGGAAAACCAATTTGCTTGGCGATTTTAAGCGCTTCCTCGCGGTCTTCAACGGCGTCTTCCGTCCCCGGCAACACCGGCACGCCGACTTTTTGCGCCAGCGCACGCGCGGCGGTTTTGTCGCCCATCATCCGCAGGAGTTCAACACGCGGCCCGACGAAGGTGATGCCCGCTTCTTCACAAGCCTTGGCAAATTCTGCATTCTCTGACAAAAAGCCGTAGCCGGGATGTATGAAGTCCACGCCTTTTTCCTTCGCCAGCGCGACGATGCCGGGAATATCGAGATAAGCTCCAACCGGGCCTTTGCCTTCGCCGACGACGTAAGCTTCGTCCGCCTTGAAGCGATGAATCGCCAGCCGGTCCTCCGCCGCGTAAATGGCGACGGTACGCAGGCCGAGTTCGGTCGCCGCGCGAAAGACACGGATGGCGATTTCGCTGCGGTTGGCGACGAGCAGTTTCCGCTGGCGATCAGGTTGGGCGATTGAATTCATAAGTTGCGGCGGAATAAGACACCAAAGCCTTGCCTACAAATCAACCAGAGAAATGCAATTCCGCAAATTTATTGCGTTAAACAACCGATTGTTCCGCCGCGTGGACGGTGTTTTGCAGGAGCATGGCGATGGTCATCGGGCCGACGCCACCGGGATTGGGCGTGATTTTTCCGGCAATCGGCTGGACGTTTTTGAAATCCACGTCGCCGACGAGTTTGGTGCCGGTCTTACTGGTGGCGTCCGGAACGCGATTCACGCCCACGTCCATCACCACCACGCCGGACTTAACCATGTCGGCCTTCAAAAATTCCGCCACGCCCATGGCCACCACAATGATGTCCGCGCGGAGACAATGCGCTTTGATATCGCGCGTGGCCGAATGGCAAATCGTCACGGTGCTGTTCGCGGTTTTTCCTTTTTGACAAAGCATCGCCGCCATCGGTTTGCCGACGATGTTGCCACGGCCGAGGACGACCACTTCCGCGCCTTCGGTTTTCACGCCGGCGCGCACGAGCAGTTCCACGACACCCGCCGGCGTGCAGGGACGAAAACCGGAAGGGTCGCCGAGCATGAGTTTACCGACATTGACCGGATGAAAACCGTCCACGTCTTTTTTCGGCAGGACGCTAGAATAAATCACGGATTCAGGGATGTGCTTCGGCAGCGGCGCCTGCACCAGGATGCCGTGCAGATGCGCGGCGGCGTTTAGCTGCGCGATCAACAGCAGCAGGTCGTGGGTGGCAATGTTCTCGGACAGGACGTGAGTTTCGGAGATGATGCCGAGTTCGGCGCAGGCTTTTTCCTTGCGGCCGACATAGACCTTGGACGCGGGGTCTTCGCCCACACGGACGAAGGCGAGGCCGGGAACCAGGCCGCGCGCCTTTAACTCCGCGACGCGGAAGATAAGCTCGCGCTGGATTTGCGCGGCAATGGCGCGGCCATCAATGAGATTGTTCACAGCGCGAGCCGAAAGCGTTCACCACAGCCAGAGATGATACCAAGGATGCGACTGCTTGGACTTGTCACTGGCGGGCGCACTGCCGGCGTCTTGCTTGGACAAAACATAAATCTTCTGAATGGTCAGCACCGGCGTATCCTGCCAGCGGGAATCCAAGCCCTCCTCACCGGTGACGGTGATGTGCAGTCCGGCGTAGCGGGCCAGATTCAGGTTGGTGGTCGTGGAATAAAGATAGTTGATCGCCTTGTCGGTCGTCGGGTCAAACAGTTCATAAGCCGTCGGCGCAACCAGACTGACGGAAGCACGCACCTTGCCTTCATGTGTCACCACACGCGGAGGCACCGGACCGAGGTTGGTCTCAACCACCGGTGCCGGCGGCGCCGAAGGCACGGTGACATTCGGGGGAAGCTGGGTTGGAGTAGTGCCGGGAGCCGGCATGGACATATCCGATGGAGGCACCGTGGTGCTGGCGGCGGCAACCGGCGACGGTTCCAGCACCGTCGTGGGTGTCGGGGGAACCGGTGCCGGCTCAGGAACAACCGCCGGTGTCGGCGTAACTGGTTCCACGGCGGCGACGACCTGCGTCACTGATACGTTGGTGTCAATCAACGGCACTTCCTGTTTCAAATAGCTCGCGGCGACGAAGGCAAACGCGCTCGCCGGCGTTTCAATCTGCGTCCAGTCACCCTTGCTGGTGACCTGGGTGAAACCCGCGCCTTTTTCCAGCACGCCAATCACGCTGTAATTTTCGCCCGGTCCCCCGCGCAGGTTAAGCTTCTTCGCGACGACCAGGTTATTGGTGGCGTCAATGAATTTGGAGTTGACCCAGACCTTGGTGCCGCCCGGCAGCGCGATCTTGGCCCACTGCGCGGGTTCGCCGGCCTTGGGCTTGTCGAGGGTGATTTCGGAAATGACGGTGACGGCGTCGCCCTTTTGCACATGGCCGACGACTTCGCCTTTCAAGCCGGCCTGGCCGCGCAAATTGACATGTGCGGCGGCCACGGTGGCCGGACCGGCGACGAGGGTGACCGGCGCCAGAATCACGGCTGGCCTAGCCACGGCCTTGGCTTTCTTAACAATTTTTTTTCTAGCCTTGACCGTCTTCTTTACCGGCGCACTGGGCTTCGTTTCCGCAGGCACCACCAGCGGAGCCGGCGCGGCCGGCGCGGCCAGGGCCGGCGGGGGAATTTCCGGCAGTTTGTTTGTGTTGACCTGGGCCACGGCGCTCGTGGCGATCATCGTTCCCAAAACCAACCAGCAGTTCATTTTCATAAATCTGAAATCAAAGTTTTTATTTCCACCGCATTCAAGGTCCGCCATTTGCCCGGCTTCAATTCGCCGAGCCGAATTTTCCCAATCTGAATCCGCTGCAATTTTTTCACCGTCAGCGCCTGCGATTCAAACAGCCGCCGCACCTCGCGGTTTTTGCCTTCGCCGAGTTCCAGTTCCACGACGCTTTTGGCGCGCGTGTGCGAAACCATTTTTGCCGCCAGCGCCTTCAGCCGTTCGCCCTCGTGAAAAATGCCCGTCTTGAACAACTGTAGCATCGCCGGCGTCACCTCGCCCTCAACCGTGGCGAGATACTTCTTGCGGATGCCGTAACGCGGATGGGTCAGGCGCAGGGCAAATTGTCCATCATTCGTCAAAAAAATCAATCCCTCGCTGTTGTAGTCCAGCCGGCCGACGGACTGGACAGTGGCCCACTCACGCGGCAGCAACTCGTAAATCGTCGGCCGATCTAGCTCGTCCTGGCGCGAACAGACGCAGCCGGGCGGCTTGTTCAACGCGACGTAAATTAGTTTTCTGGCGCGAACCAATTTACCATCCACCGCCACTTGGTCGTGGCTGGGATCCACTTTAGTTCCCAGCAGGCGAACCGGCTGGCCATTGACCTTGACGCGCCCTTCCAAAATAATTTGCTCGCCGGCCCGGCGGGAAGCCACACCGGCGTCGGCAAGAAATTTTTGCAGGCGAACCACGAAAATTGCGGATTGGCGATTGCGGAGTGCGGATTTGATTTAAGCGACGAAGCCTTCAATCTGCCATCCGCAGTCCGAAATCCGCAATCAATTCAGGCTTCCGGCTTGGTTTTGCGGAGGCCGGTGATCTTGTCGCCGGCCTTGCGCTGGCCGCGCTTTTCCAGGAGGGCGGTGCGCTCAAAACGCTTGAGGACATTGCGCTTACCGCCCAAAGTGGACGCCGCGCGGAGACTGCGATGCTGTGACATAAATATTTTGTTAAATCTTTTGTTAAAACGAGCGATAAGAATAGCAGAACAGCGAGCCGCTGCAATGGCAAACTGCGCGGTCGCCGGTCGCAGCGGTCACCATCAGAATGAAACGCATCCTTTTCGTGGAAGACAACGAAGTACTGCTCCAGCTTTACGGCATCATGCTGGAGGACGAAAGCACCGGCTGGCAGGCCGTCACCGCGCCCGATGGCCCGACTGCGCTGGAGCGGCTCCGGCAGTCGACCTTTGACGTGGTCGCCTCCGATATGCAGATGCCCGGCATGAGCGGCCTGGAGTTGCTTACCGAAGTTCGCAGGCTACATCCACAAACCTCGCGCATCATCATCTCCGGCAGCAGCGACCAGGCCGAGGCCGCCGATTCGCTGAACTGCACGCACCTGTTCATCCCCAAACCGTTCGATGTCAAAACACTCAAGACCACCCTCGCCCGCATCAGCAGCCTCGACGCTTATCTAAAAAGCGACACGTTGCGCGGTCTTGCCGGCAAAATGCGCTCCCTGCCCAGCTTTCCCCTGCTCTACCTGCAAATCATCCGCGAAATTGAATCGCCCAATTCATCCATCCAAAGCATCGCCAAAATTGTCGCCCAAGACCCCGGCATCACGGCTAAATTATTGCAGGTGGCCAACTCCGCCGCCATCGGCCTGCCCGAAAAAGTCAACGACCCGGTCGAAGCCGTGCAGCAGCTTGGTCTGACCACCGTGCGTTCGCTCGTCCTGTCCGCGCAGGTTTATGCCAGCTTCCAGGCCCGGCGGATGAAAGGTTTTTCCGCCGACGCACTCTGGGCGCACCTGATGAAATGCGGCGGCCTCGCCCGCGCCATCATGCGCCGCGAACACGCCGAACCCGCCGAGGCCGAGGACGCCTTCACCGCCGGCATGTTGCACGACATGGGCAAGCTGATGCTCGCCGACAGCCTGCCGGGGGAATTTGAAAAAGCCTTGGCGCTGGCCGACCAGCAAAAAATCCCGCTGCCCGACGCCGAGCTGGAAATTTTCGGCGCGACGCACGCCGGCCTCGCCGCGTATCTATTTGGCTTATGGGGCTTGCCCGCCGCGATTGTCGAAGCCGTCGCCTTTCATCACACGCCGGAAAAGAGCGATCTGAAACAATTCAGCCCCCTCACCGCCGTCCACGTGGCCAACGCGTTTTGCGACGAAAGTGAAGCCGACACCTTGAATCAAGATTATCTCCACCAAATCGGCGTCGCCCACCGGCTGGACGACTGGCAGGAAACCGCCGTCGCACTGGAACTGGAAACGGCGGCATAGCGGCACCGCGGCAGTGCGCCGCCATTTGTTTTTAATTTTATTTTTTTATTTGGCGGCGCTCGGCCGAGACGCCGCTAACTCACCACTTTAATTCCTGCAACCGGCGGGAGACTTCCTCGGCATTCGCGCGGCTGTTGAAAGCGCTGATGCGGAAATAGCCTTCACCCTTCGAGCCGAAACCGGAGCCGGGCGTGATGACAACATTCGCGTCATTCAAAATTTTGTCGAACGCCTGCCAACTGGAGACGCCTTTGGGCGTGCGCACCCAGATGTAAGGCGCATTGACGCCGCCGAAAACTTTCAGGCCGGCCCGCTTTGCACCCTTGCGGAGAACTTCCGCGTTGCCGAGATAATGTTTGATGAGCGCGGCCACCTGCAATTTGCCTTCGGGCGAATACAGCGCCTCGGCGGCGCGCTGGATGATATAGCTGACACCGTTGAATTTCGTGGTCGAACGGCGGTTCCAGAGCGGATGCAGCGGTTTGAACTCGCCAGTCTTGGTCTGCGCGGCCAGCGATTTCGGGACGACGGTATAGGCACAGCGCACGCCGGTGAACCCGCCGTTCTTCGAGCAGCTACGAAATTCGATGGCACATTCGCGCGCACCGGGAATTTCATAAATCGAATGCGGCACGCCCGGCTCGGTGATATAAGCCTCGTAAGCCGCGTCGAACAAAATCACGGATTTGTGTTCCAACGCATATTTCACCCAGGCCTCAAGCTGTTCCCGCGTGGCCGCGGCGCCGGTCGGATTGTTTGGCGAGCAGAGATAAATCACGTCCACATGCCGCTTCGGCGGTTCGGGGATGAAACCATTGCCCGGTTTACAGGGCAAATAAACGAGTTTGGCATAAGCGCCCGCGGCATTGGCCTCGCCGGTGTGGCCGGCCATGACGTTGGTATCCACATATACGGGATACACCGGATCGCTGATGGCAATTTTGTTTTTGCTGCCAAGAATGTCGAGGATGTTGCCGCAATCGCACTTGGAGCCGTCGCTGATAAAAATTTCGTCATCGGCCACATCGAGGCCACGGTCGCGAAAATCATTTTGCGCGATGGCCTGGCGGAGCCAGTCGTAGCCCTGCTCCGGGCCATAGCCTTTGAAGGTCGCGCGCGCGGCCATTTCGTCCACGGCCCGGTGCAGCGCGGCGATGACGGCGGGCGGGAGCGGCTCGGTCACATCGCCGATGCCGCAGCGAATGAGCCGCTGGGCGGCTTCGGGATGCGCGTCGCAAAACGCCTTCACGCGCCGGCTGATTTCGGGGAACAGGTAGCCAGCCTTGAGTTTGAGATAATTGTCGTTGAGCAATGCCATAAAATCGAAGGCCCGGACGCTAACGAATTTCGCCGCCCCGCGCAACCGGATTCAACCGCCGCAAATTTGAATATTAAAATTCAATCGGCTCGTTCAGCTTGCCGCACTGGATGCAGCGGGAACGGTCCACGTCGGCGTCGTCGGTATAGACCAAGCCGCATTTGCGGCAGCGGAAGACGCGGTCTTCCGGATGCGCCGGGCCGAAGCGCCGCCGCCGCAGCTCGGAAAAAATTCCCACCGCGCACAAGACGCCCAACGCCAGGGCCACGTAAAGCACGAAGAGATGCGGAATGTTCATGGCGCGTTCGTCGGCACGGTGTGCCAGTTGAAAATAATTTCACCGAACATCAGCCGGGGAGCGGGCGCGAACCGCAGGTTGCGGGCGAGCTGCAGGGCGCGCTGGTCGGCAGCCTCCACCGCGCTCGACTCCAACAGCACAGTGGAGGCGACGTTGCCCGCCGGGTCCACGAGCACCTGCACTTTGCTCGGCAAAATCACGTCGTTGACCTGGATGGAGGGCAGCTCGACCTGACTGAGCAACCGACGCCGGGCCAGGTCCCCGGCGAGTTGCAGGGTCGTCGCCGGCGGCAGCGCGGCGGCGAAGAAGTTGGCGGGCTCGCTCGCCTTGGGTGCGGGCTTGAAGTCCAACGGCCGTTCCGCCGGCGGGTTGGTCTGCATGAAGCGGCGGAAGACCGCGCCGAGTTTTTCCGGCGCAGGCGACAGAAAGCGCGGTGCTTCCGTCCAATTGAACAGCGGCTGGTGGACCACCGGCGGGCGCTGCCAGAACGCGGTCACAAAATCATGCACATTGGGCCGGGCGAACAGCGTCGGGTCATCCAGCGCAATCAGTTCGCTGGCGTTGTCAGCTATTTGGAGGTGCGGCACATTGGTGACGGCGCGCGGAACAATTTGTTTCTTGCTTCCAAGCATAAAAATCAACGCCACATGCAGCACCAACGCGAAGGCGACGAAGAAAACAAATTTGTTTTGCGACCAGCCGGCGCCGGGCGGCTTGGGTTCGACCCGCGGGCTTTCGCCTGGTTCGGGCGACGCCAGCGCGGGCGCATCTGCAGGCTGATCGCTCATGGCTGGGCGGGCGCGGCGGCGGCGAGCGGCAATGTGGCGAGCAGGAGGTTGGTGATGCCGCAGTCCCGCGCCAGCAGGGTCAAATGCGCGAGGGTGTCATAGCTAACGGTTTTGTCCGCGTGGATGATGAGCGTGAGCGGTTGGCGCATGCCGTGGGCGGCGACAATCAGGTTGTTCTTCAAAACCGATTCCGTGACGATTTGATTTCCAAAATAGAGCCGTTCCTGCGCGTCCACCGCCAGCGCAACCGTTGGGGTTTCAATACCGGGCAAGTTGTCGGCGGCAGGCGGCAGGAGAGGAAGCCCCGCCGTCGGCAGCAGCGCACCCAGCAGCAGAAAAATCACGAGGCAGAAAAAAACGGCGGCAAACGGCGCCACGTCAAAATGGCTGCGCAGGATTTTGGCGTTACGCGGAAATTTCATAAGGACGTGACACGAATTCCACCGATTGACACGAATTGGTTTTGGGATTTCGAACAACTCATTTTTTCGGGTTGATTCGTGTGATTAATATCTATTTCCCGTTTTCGGTGACGACATTGACGATCTCGGCGGCGGCGCGTTCCATGTCGAGGACGATTTTGTTGACGCGGCTGACGAGATAATTATAGCCCGCGTGCGCCGGGATGGCGACGGCGATGCCGCCGGCGGCGCAGATCAGCGATCCCCAAATGCCCACCGCGAGTGAATATGGGTCGTCGCCACTGATGTGCGCATAAAGTCCCGCCGCTTGCAACCCATGGAACACCTGAATGAAGCCGACAATCGTACCAAACAAACCGAGCAGCGGCGCAATCTGCGCGATGGTGGCGAGCAAATTTAATTTTTCCTCCAGGCGCGGAACTTCGGTCAACCCGGCTTCCTCGACGGCTTCGCGCACGCGGTCACGGCCTTTGTCGCGGTTAAGAATCGCGGCTTTCACCAACCGCGCGACCGGACCCGGCGTGGCGTCGCAGATAGACACGGCCTCAACCACGTTGTCACGCTTTAGCACGGTGCGGACGCCGTTGAGGAACTCGGCGGAGTTAATCTGCGAGCGATGGCAGAACAGCGCGCGTTCGACGAACACGACGGCGGCGGTGGCGGCGGCGATGAGGATCAACCAGATCACCGGTCCGCCTAAAGCTAGAAGCGTAGGCATGGGATAATTAAAGGCGTTTGCGAGGGAAGTTCAAAGCGTAAAAATCGGGAAACCACCAAGGCGCCAAGAATCCCAAGCCGGAATTTTGATTTTTTCCTTGGTGACCTTGGTGTCTTGGTGGTTAAACTTCGGCATGGAAAATCCCGACCAATTACGCGAACTCTTCCGGATGCAGAAAGCCCTCAACGAACGCATCGGCGTCAAAACCGATGGCATGACCGAAGAGGAAAAAACCAAGTGGATCCTCAACTATTGCCGAGCCATGGCGCAGGAAATGGCCGAACTGACCGACAGCGTGCCCTGGAAATGGTGGGCCAAATATCAGAAATTCGACGAACAGAATGCACGCGTCGAAGTCGTGGACTTGTTTCATTTCCTTATCAGCATGGCGCAGGTGCTCGGCATGAGCGCGGATGACGTCTTCGCCGCCTACGTCAAAAAGAACGAGGTGAACTTCAAACGCCAGGACAGCGGCTACACTAAGAAGGATGAGAACGATTCAAGGCACATTTGAGTCATGGAATCCTCCGAACGGAAAAAACGCGTTACCATCGCGGTCGTTGGCGCGGTGATCGCGCTGGCGTTTCTCGGCAATTTTTTCTGGTCGTTCTTCAAGGATTTTTTCCACGCGCGGCCAAACGGCGGACAGCAATCCAAAACGCCGCTGTTCATCTTCGGCGGTTTCTTCCTGTACATGGCGCTGATGGTGGTCTTCAGCGTCTGGCGTGGCATCCGCAACATCTCCCGCGAAGATTCCGCCACTGCTTTACCTCGCGACCCGCAGCCGTGGCTGGCGCGGGCCGATTGGGCGGCGGGGAAAATCAAGTCCACTGCCAGCGCGCAGGTGAAGCTGTTTACCCTCATGGCTGTGGCTTTCTGCGGCCTGGGCGGGCTGTTCACCTTCACCGCGCTGCCGAAAGCGCTGACGAAAGGAAATGACGCGGCGCTGCTCGTGCTGATTTTTCCCGCCATCGGCCTCGGCTTTGTCGTCGCCATCGTGCGCGCCGTGCGGGCACACCGCCGCTTCGGCGACTGTTTCTTGAAACTCGCGCAGGTTCCCGCGCCGCTCGGTGGCTCGCTGGACGGCATGATCCAGACCGGCGCGCGTCTCCGGCTGGAACACGGCCTGCACCTGAAATTATCCTGTATCCGCCGCGTCATCACCGGCTCCGGCAAAAACCAGAGCACGCAGGAAACCGTTTTGTGGCAGGACGAGAAAGTTTTCAAGCCCGAGTCCGACCTGCCCGAGCCGGAACCCGGCCACAGCGGCATCCCGGTATTTTTCAAGCTGCCCGCCGACCAGCCGGAATGTTTTGCGCACGGTCGGGAGGCGGTGCTTTGGCGGCTGGAGGCCAAGGCCAAAATGTCCGGCCCGGATTTTGCCGCGACGTTTGAAGTGCCGGTGTTTCAGTTCGCCGGCACGGTCCCGGTGGCGGAAGCGACCGAGCCCGATCCCACCGCCGCGCTGCAAATGCCCGTCGAAGAAATCCGCCGGGATGAAAATTCCAAAATTAAAGTCACCGATGGGCCGGCCGGCCGCGAATTTTATTTTCCCGCCGCGCGCAATCTGGGAACGGTGCTGCGGCTTACCGCATTTTTTCTGGTGTGGTCGGCCTTTGTCTATTTCATGCTGCACGCCAAGGACTGCCCCCGGTTTTTCCCCATCGTGTTCGGACTCGTTGATGTTTTTATTTTCTGGGGCTGCTTCAACCTCTGGCTCAAATCCAGTCGTGTCACCGTCAATCCCACGCGGGTCATCGCCGTCAACCGCTGGCTCATTTTTTCGCGGACGCGGCAGTTTGACGCCAGCGACATCGCCCGGTTCGCCACGAAGACGGGGATGCAAAGCGGTTCCACCATTTTTACCGATATCAGGCTCGTGCGCGTCGGCGCGGACGCGGCATTTGCGGAGAAGGCAAAATCGTTTGCCGGCGGACCGCCAGCCAGCCAGCTCGTCGCCGAGCGGTTTCGCCAGGCTGCCGGACCGAGCGGCGTCACCGTCGCAAACAGCATCGCGAACGGCACCGAGGCCGCATGGCTGGTGGCCGAAATGAACAAGGCGCTTGGCCGCAAGTCGTGAAAACGAAGCTGAAAACCGGAGGATTTAAGCTGGCCACACAAACGAAGCAAGCGCCGTCTTCCATTCACAATCCTCAATCCTCGGCGCGCATTCCGTTGCGCTGGCGCAAGGAGGTCGAGCGCATCCTCATCACGGACGAGCAGATTGCCCGGCGCGTAAAAACTCTGGCGCGGGAAATTGAAAGGGATTTTCGCGGGCGCGAACTGGTGGTCGTCTCGCTCTTGAGCGGCACGGTGATGTTTCTCGCGGATTTGATCCGGCATTTGAATCTGCCGCTGCGGCTGGATTTTATCGGTGTTTCCAGCTACGGCCTCGGCACGGAATCCGGCGAACTGGTTTTCACCAAGGAACTGCGCCTCGACGTACGCGGACGCGACGTGCTGCTGATAGACGACATTTTGGACACCGGCAAAACCATGAGCCGTGTGCTCCCGAAAATCCACGCGCTCAAGCCGCGCCGGCTAAAGACCTGTGTGCTGCTCGACAAACCTTCGCGCCGCGTGGAGAAAATCCGCGCGGACTACGCCGGCTTTGAGATTCCCGATTTGTTTGTGGTCGGCTACGGGCTGGATTATGCGGAGCGCTACCGGCACCTGCCGTTCGTCGGCGTGCTGCATCCGCACGTTTACCAACCGTGATGTAACCAGGTCGGGAAGAATCACCCGTCCCGGCTGGTATCAGTTCCTCTGCAACGGTGCGTCCATCACGACACGACCGCCGTGATGGGCACCGTCGACTGGCTTCCGCCCGTCGCATTGCGCGCGCTCACCGCGAGATTGACCTTCGTGCTTATGGGCAGGTTGGCGAACGGACAATGCTGGAGCGCGGCACGGCGATCGTGTTCGCGCAGCTTGGCGGCGTGCTCGCCGGGAAACGTTTCTTGGCAAATAGCAGATCAATTTTGGCATCTTCCCATTTAACTTTGACAGACAAATCGCCGATGACAAACAATGGTCGCGCAGCCATGGTCGGCGGTTGGTTCATTCAGATATGCATAACAACTTGGGGTGCTCTTGCGGACGAAGGATTTTTTCAAAAATGCTTCGCAGTCGGGGCTTTTTATTCGGCGCGGTTTGCGTGTTCTGGACGATGCTGCTGGCTGCGGCACCGGCGGGTTTGGGTTTCATTCCGCGGGCGGACTGGTTCGGCGATCCGTATCTGCTGACGAATCCTCCCGGCAACGCCTTGACGCCCTTTCGCATTTCCGTGGCACTGAATCCGGAGCTGACGACCAACTTGGATTATAAGGCCAAAGTCAACGCCTTGGTGGCCGCCGTAGATCCTGATCAAAAAGATGCGTGGGCAGACATCGCGGAAGCCACCGCCGTTTCATTGCAGGAGGGAAAACGGAGCGCGCAAATCGTCCGGGCGGCGGGAGCAGTGCTGTTCCCAATCCGAAGCCCGGAGCCGCCGGCGGGAACTTGGCTCGTCGCAAAAAAAGCAAACGCGTCTCCGACCGCGACGAACATAGCGACTGACAGCAGCTCAGGTTGGTGGCTGGTTCAGCGTTGGTCGGTCTTCTGCCTGGTGGTGCTTTTTCTAATGCGACGGGTATGGCGCTATTTTCGGGAGGTGGAAGACGATGACGATTTTGCGGATCACCTGGCCACGCTCGCGGTGGCGCACCGCTGGGTTTTCACCGTTTATATGGGGCTGCTGATAGCGGTGGCTGGCGCGGAATTTCTGCAATTCGGGAACCTATTTTTGTCATTGTCCGTCCTGATGCTGGCCTCCTCCCTCCGCCGGTATTATTGTGAAGGCCATTTTGCGGATGCGCCCACGGCGCAAATAATTCATCTGGGCCTGAGTCTGGCGCTGGTGGCGCTGGGCTGGCTAACAGCCGATCAGAATTACCTAGCCGATTTTACCCAGTGGCTTCACTGGCCGGTATTTTCGTGGGTGATGCTGGCCTTGGCAACCGGAGCGTTCAGTCAGTTTTACAACCAAGCCGACTTGGCGGAACACCGGAAGGAACTGTATTTTTTCCTGGGCGGTTTTTTGGTGCTAGCGCTTTCAGGCGGAAGTATCGGCTATCACTTTTGGCAACCGGCCTACGGCGCCAACCCCTATTTTTTCTGCCTGCTGGGCGGCGGGCTAGCTTGTCTTCCGCTGGGCGTTTATTTTGCCCGCTGGAGCAGGACTGTCTCGGAGCAGGTTGTCGGGCGAACGCTATTCGATATGATTTTTTCCTACGGTAATTTTGCGGAACAGACCCAGAAGAAAAAACATCTGCCGGAAGTCCTACTGCTCCGGCATTGGCGCGACCACGGCGACATGGAAAAGGCATGGCAGACCGCGCAAAGCCATTTGTTCAAGGAGGCGCGGGCGCTGCCGGTCTGGCTGTTTGCCCTGGAAACGGCCGTGCTTTACCGGCGGCACCCCGGCGAGGCGCTCGAAATTTTGAAACGACTGTGCGACGCTGAAGAATTTCATTTCGACCACCGCACCGTCGCCGTGGCCCAGGTGCAAGGTTGGATGGCGGCGGCAGGTTTCAAATTCAACCCCGCGCCGTTCAAGCTTGAACGAGCACCGTTGTAGCCGACGGTGCTGACGCACAAGGTGGAGCAGAAATGCCGCGAAGGCCGGTTCGGTGAAGCGGCCCTCCTGCTCCGCGAAGTGCTGGAAAAGGATTCACTGAACGAGCCGGCCTTCATCCAACTGGTGCGGGTCTATGCCCAAGATTTGAAAAACCGACCGGCGGCGGAAAAGCTCATCACCGAGGCCGACGAGACGTTCAGTCCGAAGCTGCTGGATTTTTTGAACCGGTCGCTGGATGAATGGGTGCAAGCGCCCATCCGCAGCCAGGGCAAACCCAGGAATATCGCGGGCCAGCAGCAGGGAGCCGGCCCGGATGAAAAGGATTCAAAAAAAGTTTCCCTCATTTCTCCGCCCATCACCCAGCCGCCCGCACCACCGAAAGCGGATGACCATTTGACGACTTATCTCGCTCGCGTCAAAGCGGCGCAAGGCCAGCCGCCCGACACTTCGCTGGTGCATGACCAGGTGGAAAAATTGCTATTGGAACGCCGGCTCGGCACAGCCGTGGAACTCATCAAGCAACAGGCCGAGGCCCAGCCAGAAAACTTTGACCTGTGGCTGCGCTACGCCGAGGCGCATGGCCACCATTGCGGCGATCTCAACACCGCCGAAAAAATCATCCGGCGCATGGACCGTTCCGGCCATTTCAAAAAAGCACAGATGAAAAAAGTCCACGCCCGCCTTAAAAAATGGCATATGAAACATCCCAAAACGCAGGTCAATTGGTGAATAACAAATATGAATTTTTCAGCCTACCAACTCGGCTTTAATAAAATCACCGCAGTAAAATTGTTCCTCAGCCTGATTCTCTGCGCTGGCGGGCAAAATCTTTTAGCCCAGACCAATCTCACCTTTCAAAACTGCCAACCCGGCGACCTCGTCAAAGTCAAATGCGACCGTCCGCTGTTGGTGCTGGGCAATGCGAAGCTGTTGGAAATCAGCAGCAACACCGTGACCGTCGCGACCGCGAACGACCGATTCACGCTCGCGCAAACGAATGTGATTCTGACGCTGCTGGAAAGCCATATACCCGCACCAGCGGATGTTTCAGAGGCAAGCTCGACGTCGCCACTAATGACCGCGCCGACTACGGCCGCTTCGAGCGCTCCGTCCGTGACCGATGTGGCGCAAACGATGGAAGCCATTCGCGCCGCGGTGATTGACCCGCACAAAATGGAAGCCTACAAGGAACCGAAGCTGGTGAATGGCAAATGGGAATTGGTGGTTGACCCAAACTCGCCCGGCGGCAAAGCCAAAAATGACCAAGCTAATGTCTATTACAACACCACCATGAAAGGCGTGCTGGACGGCAGTGTCACCCAGGCGGATTTGGTGCAGCAGGCTAAAAAGGTGCTGACGGATTGCGACAAATATGCGGCGGAACGGAAAGACGATCCGCAGTATGAAAAGCAAATTGAAACCTTGCGCGACTTCGTCCGGCGCTCCGAGGCCGGCGAGAAAATTGATTTTGGTCAGCCGGTCCAATAAACCGCCGACGGCCTGGCAACTCAGCTCTTGCTCAGGCGCTCCACCGGCTTCTCGAAAAACATTTTGTGCGCCTCTTCGAGAATGGCCGGGATGCGGTCGGCGAACGGACTGTGCTGGAGCGCGGCGCGCAAATCGTGTTCGCGCAGCTTGGCGGCATTCTCGCCGGGAAACCAGTGATCGGCCTGGCCGAGCAGGTTGTAGCGCATCTTGCCCCAGGCGGTGAGTTCCAGCGGTTGGCCGTAAGTCCACAGGCGCAGGATTTCGGTAACGTTGATTCCGCCGGGAACGTCGTGAAAATTTGGCAGCCCTTCCGGCCAGCGGGCGCACCAGTCCGCGCCGAGAACTTTTTCCATTTCCGCACGCCAGCGTTTTTCGATGGGCGCAATCGTCGCCGGAATATAGTCGTAAAATTCCAGCGCGTCCACGTGTTCGTCAAAATCCGCGGGCTTGGCCGCGCCACAGCTCAAGGTGTGAACTTCCGGCCGGTTCAGGCAGTAAAGATCGTTGAACTGCATCGGCGTGAGCGGTGCCGAGAGCGTTTTGATTTTTTCGCCCGGCTCCTGAAGCTTGCCACCCTTGTCGTTGGGGCTGATGATGAACACGCCCATGTCGAGCTTGTTCGCGGCGAGCACGGCCGGCCAGTTCAGGTCGTTGACGAAATACCAGTGGAGATTGACGTAATCAAATTCGCCGGTGTTGACGGCCTCCAGAATGATGTCGGTGGTGCCGTGCGTGGAAAAGCCGATGAAGCGGCAGCGGCCCGCCTTTTGCAATTTCCGGGCCGCTTCGAGACAACCGCCTTTTTTCATGGACCAATCGAATGTCTCGCGGTGGTTGATGCCGTGGAGCGACAGCAAATCCACATGGTCGAGCTTCAGGTAATTCATCGAGGCGTCAAACGTCTTGAGAAATTCTGCCGCCGTCGCTTTCGGTGGAACTTTTGTTTGCACGATCATTTTGTCGCGCGGCAGTTTGGGCAGCAGCGCGCCGAGCTGCATTTCCGACGTGCCGTAGCCGCGCGCGGTTTCGATGTGGTTAATGCCGAGTGCCAGCGCGCGGTGGATGCACGCCTCCAGATTTTCCTGGTTGGCGCGCGGGATGTCCGCCGGCGGCACGTCAGACCACTTATGCTGGTAGCGCATTCCGCCGCAAGAAATGACCGGCATATTCAATCCGGTCCGGCCAAAACGACGATATCTCATGGCGGGAAAAATAGTTTGTGTCCGCGCGCAAGGCAAGCGGTGGCGGCACCCGGCGGTAAGTCATCAAACCCCGGCCGACGCGGTGGGGCCGGCAACCGCCGCCGGCGCATCCAAACAGTCACGGACAATCTGGGTGAGTTTTTTAGGATGATAAGGCTTGGCCAGAAAGTTGACGCCTTCCTCCCACGCTAGGTTCTGATTGATCGCCTCCGGGCTGTAGCCGGAGGTGTAAATAATTCTCAGCCCGGATTTTTTCGCCTGGAGTTTTTCCGCCAGCTCCCGCCCGGAAATACCGCCGGGCATGATCATGTCGGTCAACAGCAGATGGATCTGCGGGCCATGTTCGTCCCAGATGGACAGCGCCTCCGCGCCGGAACCGGCATCGAGAACGCGATAGCCGTGCCGCTGAAGAACAGCGCGCGCCAGTCGCCGCAGTGAGGATTCGTCCTCCACCAGCAAAATGGTTTCGCTGCCGCCGGAGGCCGGGGCCGGGGCCGGGGCTGACAGCAGGCCGGCAGGTTCGTCGGTTTTAATTTCCAAGGGCAGAAAAATTTTAAACTGCGCGCCGCAGCCGGGTTCGCTGGCCACCGTGATCCAGCCGTCATGCTGTTTCACGATGCCGTAGGCGGACGCGAGTCCGAGACCGGTGCCCTTGCCGATTTCCTTGGTGGTGAAAAACGGCTCGAACAAATGCGGCAGCACCTCCGGCGCAATGCCGGAGCCGGTATCTTCCACGCGGATGCAGGCGAACCGGCCCGGCCGCGCCTTGGCATCGTGCCGGCAATCGGCTTCGCTGATTTCGACGGACGCAAGGTAAATCGCCAGCCGGCCGCCTTGCGGCATGGCGTCGCGGGCGTTCAACGCCAGATTCAAAACCACCATCTCAATCATCATCTGGTCGGCGTGAATGTTCAGCGGCCCCCCGGCAGGCTGGATGTCCGTGGTGATGTGCTCGCCCATCAGCCGGCAGAGCATGACGCCCAACTGGGCGATGGCGGCGTTCAGGTTGACGGACTGCGGCAGCAGCCGTTTCCGGCGGCTGAACATCAGCATTTGCGAGGTGAGCTTGGCGGCGCGTTCCGCCGCGGCATCAATCTCACGCAGCGCCTCCACCGCCTCCGGCGTCTTGGACATTTCCGCGTCCAGGCACTGCACATAGCCACGGATGATGGTGAGCAGGTTGTTGAAATCGTGCGCGATGCCGCCGGCCAGCTGGCCCACGGCCTCCATTTTCTGCACCTGCCGCAACCCCTCCTCCGTGCGGGCGCGTTCGGCCATTTCAATTTTCAGTTTTTCATTGGCGGCCGCCAGCTCGGCCGTGCGCGCGGCCACCATGGCTTCCAACTGGTCGGCCCGGGCGCGGGCGGCCTGGCCCAGCAGCCATTTTTCCGACAGCGCATGGGCGAGCTGCAAAACCTCGATGGTATCGAACGGTTTTTTGAGAATCACCAACCGGTCGCTCTGGCCGAGTTTTTCAATCATCTCCTCCCACGAATAGTCGGAATAGGCGGTGCAGATGACGATCTGAATGTCGGCATCGAACCGGCAAATTCGGGCGGTGCTCTCAATGCCGTTCCAGCCAGGCGCCATACGCACATCAACGAATGCCAACGCGTAAGGCCGGCCGGCGGCCCGGGCGGCCTGCACCAGGGCCAAGCCTTCCTCGCCGCTGCGCGCGGAGTCCACTTCAAAATTGGCGGTGCCCATCCGGGGCACGGCTTCACCAAACAACTCCGCTCCGGCAGCGGCGAGGCTGGCGGACAAGTCATCCGCCGGCTGGAGAATTTTTTTGAAATCAGCATGAATCGCCTGATTGTCATCAATCACCAGCAGGCGGTGATTCGGGGGGAAAGCCAGCAGGTTCATATGGCAGCCTTGGGCAGTTGCAACGGCAAAGTGAGGGTGAAGGCTGCGCCGCAGCCGGGGCCATCGCTTTGGACCGAAAGCGTGCCGCCCATTTCCTTCGCCGCCAGCGCGCCGCTGTGCAGGCCGAAACCGTGGCCGTTTTTGCAGGTGGTGAAACCGTGGTTGAAAATGCGGGTCATATTTTCCGGCGGGATGCCGACGCCGTTGTCAATGACCGCCACCCGGACGCCGGCGTCAGTTTTGGACACCTGCAGCCGCAAGGTCTTTTCCGCGCGGCCGGATTCGTCGCATGCATATTTGGCATTGCGGATGAGGTTGACCAGAATCTGCAACACCTTGTGTTTCTCGACGGTGACCGGCGGCACGAGGTCGAATTCGCGAACCAGCGCGACGCCGTGCCGGGCCAGCGCGACGGCGTTCATGCGGAGGGCGTCTTCCACCAGGTCGGTCACGTTCACGACTTCGGTCACGCCGGAAATTTTAGCGTAACTCTGCTGCATGGCAACGATGTCCTTGATATGCTCGATATGCTGGCGGAGCGAATCCAGTTCCTGGATGGTGGTTTGCTGCTCGCGAAACAACTGTTCGGCGAGCTGGCTCAAATAGCCGGGCAGTTGCCGGCCTTTCGGGTCGGCGGTGATAAAAGTGCCGAGATCGGCGACGTGTTCGTTCATCAGCGCGACGGCTTTGCCCAGATAAGTGACTTTTGATTTTCTGGTACTTTCCGCCACCAGCGCCGCCGAAACATTGACGCTGTTGAGCACGTTGCCGACGTTGTGCAGGACGTTGGTGGCCACCTCGGCCATGCCGGCCAGCCGGGAGGTTTCCAGCAGTTGGCGGTGCGCCGCCTCGATCTTGGCCTCGGCATTTTTCAAATCGGTTATGTCCCGCGCGGTGCCGTAGGTGCCGATGATCTGCCCGTCCTTGTTCCGCCAGGGAACTTTCGTGGTCATGTGCCAGATCTTGGTGCCATCGTCTTGAATTATCTCTTCAATCTGGCCGATGGTCGGTCGGCCGGTGCGGATGATCTCCTGCTCGTCTTGATTGAAAGCCGCCGCCGATTCGGCGGAATAAATATCGGCGTCCGTTTTGCCGATAAGGTATTTATGGAACTTGTCATAGCTCGCCAGATGAACCGGCAGGTGATCGGTGCCTTCGCCGGGATGCGCCTGCCGGTGTCGGCGCAAGGCGATTTTGCGCATGAATTCCGCCACCGACCGGCTGGCGGTCACAAAGCGCGATTGCAGATCCTTGAAGAAAATCGAGTCCGGCGACGTGTCCAAAAACGTCCGTAGGAGGTCGCGCTCATAGGCCAGTTCAGCCTCCGCCAACTTGAGCGCCGTGATGTCTTTGGAAATGCCCAGCGTGCCGATGATGTCGCCGTCGCGATTGCGCAGCGGCATTTTGTTGGTCAGCACCCAAGTCACCCGGCCGTCCTGCCAGACCTCCTTTTCCACCTTGCCGGTGAGCGGCTGGCCGGTGCGGATGATTTCCTGCTCGTCTTCAAACGCCGGCCGGGCGTGTTCCTCTGAAAAGAAATCAAAGTCCGTCCGGCCCACCAGCGCTTTCACATCCTTGACCCCGAAGTTTTTTGCCTGGGAACGGCTGGTCTTGAGAAAACGGGACTGCGCATCCTTGAAATAAATCTGATCCGGCGAGTTGTCCAGCAGCGCCCGCAGCAAATCCTGTTCGTAAGCTAGTTCCTCCTCCGCCTGCTTGCGCTCGGTGACTTCAAAAAGAATCGCCTGCGAACCGACGATTTTCCCGTCCGCATCGAACACCGCCGATTTCACCACGCGCATATACCGCGACGGGCCGTTGGCATCAGGGTATTCCTCTTCCACCTCAACGGGCTGGCCGGTGTGCATAATCGCCTGATGGTGGCTTTCGCCTTCCACCGCGCGGCGGGTCAATTTGGCCGCCAGTTGCGGCTGCCCGGCGAACCGGCCCAGTTCAAAGGTCGCCAGCGCCAGCGGCGTCTTGCCGAGAATCTGTTCCGCGTCCATTTCTTTAAGCCGGCAAAACCAGGCGTTGACGAAGACAAACCGGCCGGCGGCGTCCTTGCGGAAAATGCCGGCGGGCAGCTGATCCACCAGCGAATAATAAAGCGCCTGCGTTTCGCGCAACGCCGCCTCGGCCTGCCGGCTCTGCGTCACGTCCCTAAACGTCCAGATTCTTCCGTAATTTTTCTCATCCTTCCCCAGCACCGGGGCGGTAATCCGGTCCAGAATGGTTCCGTCCTTCAATTCCACCTCGTCCTGGCCGCTCTCATCCGGGTGGGCGTAGTAATACTTAATCTTTTCCAGAAACGCCGCCGGAACTTTCACCGCGTTCATGACGTGCCGGACCTGCGCTGCGTCGTCCGGGTCTTCGGCGATGGCCGGCGGGATTTTCCACAAGTCGGTGGTCCGCTGGTTTTGCAAAATCTTTTTGCCCTCCCGGTTGACTACCAGAATGCCATCCGCCGTGGAACCCAGTGTGGCATTGATCACCGACAGGGATTCAGCCAGGTCGGCGGTGCGCCGGTTGACGCGTTGCTCCAGTTGTTCATGGGTGGCCTGCAGCGCGGCGTCGCGGTGCTGAATCTGGCCGAGCATCTCGTTGAACCAGTCCACCAACTGGCCCAGTTCGTCGTGACTCCGTTTTTCCGCCCGCAATGAATAATTTTTCTCCCGGGCCACCGCCCGGGCCACCGCCGCGAGATCGAGGATGGGATTGGACACCAGCCGCTGCAGCCGGCTGGACAACAGCAGGGCGACCAGCAGCGCCGCCAGAAAGACCATGCCCACGATGTCCGCATAACTCACCAGGCGCTGGGAAAGTTCCTCCAAATCTGAAGCCACAAATATCGTCCCCGTCGGCGCATCATCTTGCCGGATGTCGCGGAACAATTTCAGTTTGTGGCGGGTGAATTCCTGACCGGCCGGCTGCACCGGCGGCGGCACAAATGGCACCGCCGCGTCCCGCTGATAAATGGCAAACACCTGGCCGGCGCGGTTGTATATGCAGGCCGCTTCAATGTTCGCATCCGCCCGCAGCCCATCCAGCGCCGTTTCCGCCGTCTTGGGATCGTCAAAATCAATGGCCGCCGCACAGTTGGCACCGATGGCGTCGGCCAGAATGGTGATCCGCAAGGTTAAATCCCGCCGAAACGTCAGCGCGTCGTAAGCGATGAACGCCGCGCAGGCCAGCAGCAGCGCCAGGCTGCTGGTCGCCATGATGACCAGCATCTGCTTGCGCCGGATGGAAAGTTTTGGGAGCGGATTCATAAGCCGTTCATTTTTTCCCTTTCACCAAGTCCGCCACGTTCAATAGCTTGGAGCTGATATTCAGGTTCGCCTGCCGGGCGGCCTCCAGATTGATTTCCAAACGAACCTTGGATTCTTTCTTCAGGAAATGAATCACGCCGCCTTGTTGCAAGAACTGATCCGTTTCACCCACCGTCAAAACCGGCAACGTCCTTACCTGGTCGAGAATTTCACCCCGAAGGTTTACCGCCGAATGGCTGATGAACAGAATCTGGCAGCCGGCGAGGTCGTTGGTGCCGTCAAGCTGCCGGATGATAATGCTCCGACCGTTCACACTGCGCCCGGCCACCGCCGTTTGCAAATCGTCGGCAAAATCATTTTCCCCATAAACGCCGATGGTGAACGGCGTGTTGGTTCCGGCAAAGGCGTTGGTGGGCCAGGCCACATACTTGGTGAAGTTCAACAGAAAGAGCGCCTTCACCCGGTATTCGGTGAACGGCACCGAGGCGTCGCCGGCGATACTCCGGCGGGCGCCCAGCAGCAAAACCAGCAGGCCCAGCAGCACGGCGGCGGAGCGGAACCGGTTGGATTTATGGATGGCAGACCAATTCATGCGGTTGGCGCGGCGTCATCCGGTCAGAACCGCAGGGTGATTTTCCCCATCACGCTGCGCGGAATTTCCGTCACCAGCGGGGTTTTATAGCTGGTGAACTCCGCGTGGGCATCCTCGGTCAGGTTCTGTCCCCAGACGCCGATGTCCAGGGATTTCGTGGGATGCCAGACCAAGCCCAGATCCAGTCGCACATAAGCGGGCAGGTTCATCTGGCCAAGGCCGTAAGGCACATTGATGGAATCAACATAGTAAACCGCGCCATTGAATTCCAGATTGCCCGGCAGATCAAGCGTGGAACGCAGTTGCGCCTGCTGCTCGGGCGAGCCGGCATCGTAGGAATCAATGGCCGGCAAATCCATTTTCAACCACGAATAGCTCGCGGTTAAATGCCAGCGGTCGGTCACATTCCAAACGGCGGACAGCTCTACGCCGTAGGTTTGAGTCGGCCCCGTGTTGACGAAGGTGAAAGGAACCAGGCTGTGCGGCGGCAGCGAACCGGGTTCCAACGGCACGAAGGTTCCGCCCTGGGGCACAATCAGCCGGTCGTATTGGTTAAAAAAAGCGGTCGCGTCCAGCGAACATTTCCGGGTAAGTTCCACCCGGTAACCCAGTTCGTAGGCAATCAGATTTTCGGATTCAAGCCCCGGATTCCCAAAGGTGGAAACCAAGGTCGGCAACGGGTTGGGCGGGAACGGCGGAAAGACCTGCAAGTTGCCCCGGCCATCCAATTCCTGACGCGAAGGCGTCCGCACCGCGCGGGAAACCGACGCCCAAACGGTCTGTTTCTCCGTCGGCGTCCAGAGCAGACGGGCGTTGGGCTGAACTTCAAAACCGGTGTAGTCATTGCGCTCAAATTTAGATCCCAGCGTCAGTTTCAATCCGTCAGGCAGCAGCGTGATCTCGTCCTGGGCGAACGCGCTGAACAGTTGTTCGCCATGTTGCGCAGGATTCCAGGATGCAAAATAACTTGGCCTGAATTCGTCGGCCAGATGCCGGTAGCCCAGCCCCCAGATCACGTCATTGCGTTCCCCGATGGCGAATCGGTGCTGCGCATCGAAATCGACCGCGTCGCCAGTTTCAATCGCTTCCGCCTGTTCGTTGCGGAGGTGGTCGTAATACGCCTGCAGGGTCAGCGCCGAGCCGCCCGAAAAAGCATGGGTCCACCGGCCCAACACATTGCCGCCGGCATCGTGGTTAACCTCGTTGAAATTTTGCAGGTAAGGCGCGAACAGGCTGGGCATATTTTGATTTTCCACCACCCGGTCGTCGTAATAATCCCCTTGCAAGGTGAATTGGTTCACGGTGCCCGGTTCCCAATCCATACGGAATCCACCCTGCACCTCGCGCGCGCAGTCCGGCGCCCCCTGGCCGGCGGCCGTCTCCAGTCCGTCGCGGTTGGCATACTTCACATAAGCCCGATAAAACAAATTGGTGTTGAGCTGGCCGCCATAGCGAACCAGCGTGGCCGGCTGGTCTTCGGTGCCAACGGTGGTGGTGATCAAACCACCTTGCGTTTCCCTGGCGCTCTTGGTGATGATGTTGATCACGCCGTTCATCGCATTGGCACCCCAAAGCGTGCCGCCCGGTCCGCGAATGACTTCAATGCGGTCCAAATCCTCCATCGCCACATCCTGCACGCCCCACACCACGCCGCCGTAACCTGTGCCATAAACCGAACGCCCGTCCACCATCACCAGCAGTTTGTTGGCAAACTGGCTGTTGAAACCGCGGGCGCTGACGGCCCATTCGTGTGAATTAATCTGCGCGACGTCCATGCCCGGCACCAGCCGCAGCGCGTCCGGAATTGTGGTGAGGCCATACCGGCGGATATCGTCCTGCGTCACCACATAAATCGCCGCCGGTGACTGGCTCAGGCTGGTTTCCTTTTTGCTGACCGAAGTGACTTGAAGGTTAATCAAGTCTTCAAGGCTCAAATCCGCCGGCGAGGAAAGCGAATTGGTGGCAGCCAAATTCGCCCCAGCGCGGCCGGTCACCAAGGCGCAAATTCCCGCCATCAAAATCAACCGAACTTGCCGCCGCCAAGCCAAGCCCGGTGGAAGCGCAATTAAACTGAATGGTGCCGACGTCCAAGCCCATGTGGCGAAAAGGTGGTTTTTCATGGTGACGCGGCGGTTTTTGGTAAATGGGTTTTCAACGGTATTAAATCGGTATTTTCTCCACCTGAATAAAGGCCAATACCTGAACATTTCTTGCCATTTTCAAACCCTGCGGCCAAAATCAAACCGCTGGAAAAACTCAAAAGTCACCGGCTCCTTCGATTTGGGAAATTAAATCTCCGCCTTGAACACCAATGCGCCGGGCCGGCGGCTGGCAACCGCTCCAAACCCACCGCTTCGCCGCCGGCGATTCATCGCCATCTTCGGCCGATTTTCTTTCCTTGATTTTGCGCGCCATCCGCCGTTTCATTCCGGCGAAGGAATAATCAACATTACCTGACATCATGGCCTACCAAGACGTTACCCCGCCCGCCGGCGGCAAAATCACCATCGCGAACGGGAAGCTCTCCGTTCCCGAAAACCCCATCCTGCCGTTCATCCGGGGCGACGGCACCGGCCCGGACATCTGGGCCGCCAGCGTCCGCGTGTTCGACGCAGCGGTGCAAAAAGCTTATGGCGGCAAACGAAAAATTTCCTGGTTCGAGGTCTTTGCCGGCGAGGAAAGTTTCAAGAAATTCAACAACTGGCTGCCGGATGACACGGTCGAGGCGTTCAAGGAATATCTCGTCGGCATCAAAGGCCCGCTGACCACGCCGACCGGAGGCGGCATCCGCTCGCTGAATGTCGCGCTGCGCCAGATGCTCGATCTTTACGTCTGCCTGCGTCCCGTGCAATGGTTCACCGGCGTCCCCTCGCCCGTGAAACATCCGGAGAAAGTCAACATGGTCATCTTCCGCGAAAACACCGAGGACATTTACGCCGGTATTGATTTCGAGGCGGGCAAGGAGATGGCGCTCAAAACGATTGAATTTCTCAAGACGAATTTCCCGAAGGAGTTTAAGAAAATCCGTTTCGGCGAAACGCCGGAAGTCGTCGGCATCGGCATCAAGCCCGTTTCTAAAACCGGCACGCAGCGGCTGGTGCGCTCGGCCATCGAATACGCCATCGAGCAGAAGAAGAAATCCGTGACGTTCGTCCACAAGGGCAACATCATGAAATACACCGAAGGCGCGTTCATGCAATGGGGCTACCAACTCGCGCGCGAGGAATACGGCGCGGAACTCATTGACGGCGGCCCGTGGTGCAAGATTCCCGAAGGCAAACGCGGTGCGGGCATTGTCTTCAAGGACAGCATCGCCGACATCACGCTGCAACAGGTGCTCACGCGCCCGAACGAATTCGAGGTCATCGCCACGCTCAACCTCAACGGCGATTATTTGAGCGACGCGCTCGCCGCGCAGGTCGGAGGAATCGGCATCGCGCCCGGCGGCAATATTAACAATGTCTCCGGCCATGCGATTTTCGAAGCCACGCATGGCACGGCGCCGAAATACGCGAACAAAGATGTCGTGAATCCAGGCTCCGTGGTGCTCTCCGGTGAAATGATGTTTCGCTACCTCGGCTGGAACGAAGCGGCGGATCTCATCGTCAAAGGTTTGAACGGCGCCATCGGGTCGAAGAAAGTCACCTACGACTTCGCGCGGCAGATGACCGGCGCGACGGAGATCAAATGCAGCGAGTTCGGCGACAACATCATCGCGCATATGTAATCCTGCAGAGGGACGAGTTCCACGAGTCCATCCAAAAAACCGGCGGTTGTCGTCCTGACAACCGCCGGTTTGCTATTGTATTTAGGGCCCTAAAGTGTTTGATGGTTGTTATGACGAAGCAGCCCGAACCATAACATTTTTTACCGACACGTGCAGCGCCGCGCCAGGACCCGGGCTGTTTTCACCTATTTTCCACTTCGACTCGGCCAATTAAACCGCACATACTTGCGGCGCATGGAACTGCGCCATCTCCGTTATTTCGTCGCCGTCGCCGGGGAGGAAAACGTCTCCCGCGCAGCGCGGAAGCTGCACGTTTCGCAGCCGGGTTTGAGCCGCCAGATCCGCGACCTCGAAGGTGAAATTGGTTTTTCACTTTTTGAACGCCGCGCCAAATCGCTGCGGTTGACCGAGGCGGGAAAAGTTTTTTTCTCTGAAGCGCGGGCCGTCCTCCAGCGCGCCGAGGAGGCGGTGAAAAAAGCCCGCGATGTGGCGGGCGGCACCAGCGGCGAAATCCATGTCGGCTACGCGCCGTCGCTCACGGTGCAGATTCTGCCGCCGCTGCTGCGCGCGTTCCAAGCCGGGTTTCCGCACGTCCGCGTGACGCTGCACGATTTGTCTTCCGAAGAAATGCTGGCGCAACTGGGCACCCGGAAATTGCACATCGCGCTCACCGTCCGTCCGCCCGGAAAAATGATGCGCGGACTGGCTTTCGTGGAGCTGGCCCGTTACGCGATGGTAGCGGCGGTGGCCCCCGGACATCCGCTGGCCACGCTGAAAGCCATCACGCTCCGGCAAGCGGCATCAGAGCCCTTGATCGGCTTAAGCCGTAAGGATTATCCCGAATATCACGTTGAGATGAAAAAACTGTTTGGATCGGCCGGCGGCCGGCCCCACTTTGCCGAAGAACATGAAGGCGGCAGCGGCATCATCGCCGCCGTGGAAGCCGGGCGCGGCATCGCCTTGGTACCGAGCAGCCTGGCGTGCATCGTCGGGACGCGGGTGAAATTACTGCCGCTGAAGCCGGCCCTGCCGCCGATTCTGGTGGGTGCGGTGTGGCTGAAAGAAAGTGAATCGGAACTGGTGAAACGTTTTGTCGCGGCGGCAAAGTCTTAAGCACCGGGCGACCGGCGAATGGGTGCCCAATGCTCCGCACGCCGTATTTTCCGTGGTTTCGGCTTGCGTTTCAGTTGAGGGCAGGAAAAAATCTGCATTCACTAAATTATGCAAACTCAAGACGCACCGGCCGAACTGCTTTTCAAACTCTGGCCCTGGCTGGAAGCCAACAAGAACCGGCTGATTGCCATCGTGGCGGGCGTGATCGTCCTCTGGGGCGTCTTTTATTTCATCTCGGCGCAGCGTCAGCAAAAGGAAATCAACGGCGGACTGGCGCTGACGCAGTTGCTGGTCAACCCGGCACCGGGTGCCAACGACGGGCAGATGGCGGATGCTCTGGCGCAAGTGGCGGCCAGCTATCCCGGCACAGTCGCCGGCCAGCGGGCGCAATTGCAGGCGGCGGCCGCGTTGTTTGACGCCGGCCGTTATGCCGAGGCGCAAACGCAATTTCAAAACCTCGTCACCGCCCACGCGGTGGGACCGCTGGCGGCCACCGCCCAGCTCGGGGTGGCGGCCAGCCTGGAAGCACAAAACCAACTCGATCAGGCGGCGGCGGCCTATCAAAAACTCCTGTCCACTTATCCCGATTCGTCCAGCGCCCTGGCCGCGGAATTTGCGCTGGGCCGGGTGGCCGAGCAGCAGAACAAACTGACCGACGCCGCCAGCCATTATGACAGCGTCGCCCGGGCCAGTCAGGCCGGCTCGCTGGCCCAAGAGGCAGCCCAGCGCGCTTTTGAAATCAAAAATAAAATCGCCGCCACGCCCAAACCCACCGCTGCCTTGACCCCCGTCACCAAACCCCAATGAAGCTGTCCATCATCGGCACCGGCTACGTCGGTCTCGTAACGGGAACTTGCTTTGCGGAAGTCGGCCATCACGTCATCTGCGTGGACAATGACGCGGCCAAGGTCAAAACCCTTCAAGCCGGTGGCATACCGATTTACGAGCCGGGACTGGAGGAACTCGTTAAAAAAAATGTTGCCTCGGGGCATCTCCAGTTCACCAACAGCACCGCCGAGGGCGTGGAAAATTCCGACGTTATTTTCATCGCGGTGCCGACGCCGCCGCAGCTGGACGGCTCGGTGGATTTGAGCTACATCGAGCGCGTCGCCCGCGACATTGCGTCCGCCATGACGAGCTACAAAATCGTCGTGGACAAAAGCACGGTGCCGGTGAAGACCGGTGAAAAAGTTTCCGAAACCATCAAGCGTTATTGCACCGCCAAGACGGAATTTGACGTCGTCAGCAACCCCGAATTTCTCCGCGAAGGCTTTGCCGTCGGCGATCTGATGCAGCCCGACCGCGTGGTCATCGGCGTCCGCTCGCAGCGGCCAGTGGCGGCGATGACGGAAATTTACCAGCCCTTCAAGGCGCCGATCATCATCACCGACATCAATTCGGCGGAACTGATCAAGCACGCGGCGAATTCCTTTCTCGCGCTGAAAATTTCTTACATCAACGCGATCGCCACCATCTGCGAGGCCGCCGGCGCGAACGTGCAGGAAGTCGCGCATGGCATTGGCCTGGATGAGCGCATCGGCCGGCGGTTTCTCAACGCCGGCATCGGATTCGGCGGCAGTTGTTTTCCGAAGGACCTGAGCGCGTTCATTAAAATTTCCGAACAAGTTGGCTACGATTTCAAGCTGCTCAAGGAGGTTCAGCGCATCAACGCCGACCAGATGGAGCGTTTTGTCAAAAAAATCACCGACACGCTTTGGGTGCTCAAAGACAAGAAAATCGGCGTGCTCGGCCTGGCGTTCAAGCAGAACACCGACGACATCCGCTCGTCACCGGCAATTGACTTGTGCCAACGGCTCTTGAAAGACGGCGCAACCTTGCGCGTCCATGATCCCAAAGCGATGGAAAAGACCAAGCCACTGCTGCCGAACGTGACTTATGTGGACGACATGAACGCCGTGGCCGAAGGCTGCGACGCGCTGGTGGTGGCGACGGAATGGGACGAATTTAAACAGCTGGACCTGGCCCGCGCCAAAAAAGGCCTGACGCATCCGATCATGTTTGACGGCCGCAATCTCTTCGACCCGGCGGCCATGGAAAAGCTCGGCTGGATTTATAAAAGCGTGGGACGGTGATTTTCAATTGCGATGGCCGAATGACGATTGAAAAACAGCCCAGCGCAGCCAACGGTGAATTAGTTGCGCAATCCGTAGTCCGCAATCCGCAATGCATTGAGGTTAGCGCCGCGCTCATCTTCCGCGCCGGCAAACTGCTCATCGCCCAGCGCCCGGCGAAATCGCACCTCGGCGGGCTGTGGGAATTTCCCGGCGGCAAACGAGAAGCTGGTGAAAATTTTGAGCAATGCCTCGTCCGCGAAATCCGCGAGGAACTCGGCGTGGAGATTGCCGTCGGCGAATTGTTTGAGGAAGTTGCGCACGACTATCCGGATAAATCCGTCCGCTTGAAATTTTTTCTCTGCCGGCTACTGGCCGGCGAACCGCAGCCGCTGGATTGCGCTGCCGTGCGATGGGTCGCGACGGCGGAACTCGCCGATTTTGAGTTTCCCGCCGCCGACGCGCGGCTGCTGGAAAAATTGAAAGCTGCGCCGGACATTTAAAATCAAGCCGCTGCTGAATCCGCCGGGCAAGTCGGCGTGATGCGCCGGCCGCCGTCAGCGCGTATGTTCAAATGCCCGCCGCCAAAACCAGTCGCTCCGGGCGGCAAATCCAACCAGCGGATTTTGCAGCGCGGGCGTGAGCACGATTCGTTGCAGCCATTTTGCCCAGCCCAGCCGGCGCGCAAAAACAGCGTCGCAATCGCGGGTGATTTTCCGGCGGGCATCGGCCCACGCCATTTCGCCCCGGCTCCACGCGACGAGCGGGGCCAGCGCCAGTTCCGCCGACTCGAAGGCCATGGACATGCCGTTGCCGGTGACCGGCGGTATCATCGTTATAGCGTCACCCACACAAATCCCGGGGTGCGCGGCGGCCCGCTGCGGCCGCAGCGAAAGTCCGGCCACGGCGCAAAAAGATTCCTCATCAAACACCGCGCCAGCAAGGCGCTCGTACAACGGCGAACCAGGCAGGCCGCGCAGCCGTTCGGGTCCGCTGGTGGCGGAGCAATTTTCGCCGGCGCGCAGGCGGAACAGGCCGCAGACATTCACCTCGCCGCCGTTGATTTTGCACAGGCCGACGTAGCCGTGCGGCGAGACGTGCATTTCCAAATCCGCAGCGAGCGAAACTTGGCGCGCGTGGATTTTCAAGCCAAACCAGCGCGCCCGGCCCGGCTCCAAGTGCGCGCGGCGACCTCTGGCACAAACCTCGCCTTCCGGCGGCGCGGCGGCGTGAGCGCCAACGGTTGGCAAACGCCGGCCGGTTTGCAGTTTGCCGCCTAGGTCGCGGAATTTTTCCGCCAGCGCCGCGTCCAGCGTGAAGCGTGAAAGGCAAATGGCGGCCGCCGGCAACGGCTGGGGCGCGGTGACTTTCGTGGTGGTAAAAAATGCGGCGGTCTGCGCGGGGACGGCTCCGATCTGATCCAGCAATTCACCCAAGCCCAGCCGCGCCAGCGAGGCGTGGCCGCGGCCGCTGATGAATTCACCGCAAACCCGGTGGCGCGGATAATTCCCCGCCTCTTGAACCAGCACCGGCACGCCGCGCTGCCGCAGCCCGATGCCAAGAGTCAATCCCGCGAGGCCCCCGCCGACAATCGTGATGGTTTTCAGCGCGGCCATGTTTCAACTGATTTTCTGCGCGATGAAAAGATGGCTAAAGATTCCGGCGCGCTGTTCCGTGAGCCGCCATTTTTGCCGATCCGGCCAGAGTGACGAAAGCTCCTTCCCGGAAAAACCGGCGCGCACGCTCGCCGGCGCGTCGTGGCGCGTCACGTCGTTGCCGCCAATCACCCACAACTGCCGGCTGCAAAACAACGGCCACAGCGCGCGGCGCGGTTCGAGGGCGATGAAGATCCGGGTGCGTTGCGAAATAAGGCGCAGCAATTCCGCGAGCCGGGTTTCATCGAAATGATGCAAAAACAAATTGGCGATGGCGACTTCGCCAGCGCTGGGCGCCGGCGGCCAGTCTAAAATATCCGCGGTGACGGATTCGACGCGCCAGCCCAGCGCGCCAAAGGCGGCCAGAGTTTCGGCCGAAACCGTTGGCTGCCGGTCGAGCAGCGTGACCGCCACATCCGGCCAGCACGAAGAAATTCTTTGCGCGACGCGGAGAAGAAAATTTCCGTCGCCAGCACCCAGTTCAGTGATGGCTCCGGGCATGCGCTGGGGCAAGGTCTGGTGCAAGGTTCCAGCCATGATGGCAGGGTGGCGCATCCAACCGTTCAGCCGGCGCAAATCCCGCCGCGAACGGACGGCGCGCGGGTCGACGGACGGCAGCGTGTCGAGGATTTCGGGTTGGACGTAGCGTTTCACGTCGCACGCACATCCAAAAATGCGCCGTGGCAACTGAAGCCCGCGCCGAACGCGGACAGCCACCAAAGACCGTCCGGCACGGCGTCGGCCAACGCACGTTCGAGAACGAAATAAACGGTGGGGCTGCTGATGTTGCCGAACTCGCGCAAAACGGCGGAACTGTGCCGGACATCGGCCGCGCTCAACTGAAGCTGTTCGCGCAAGGCAAGTATAACGTCGCGTCCGCCGGTGTGCAGAATCCAGCCGGTGATCTGTTCACGTTTCACGCCCGCAGCCACCAAAGATTCGGCAAATAATTTTGCGGCGATCCCGCTGGCGACCCGCGGCACCTGCGGCTGCAGGATATTCCGCAGCCGGCCATTCTGATGCCCGAACCGGAGTGTGTCGCGTTCGGCGGTGATGAGGCGCGAATCGGTGAATTTCCATTCCACCCGCCGTCGGGCGGGCAATGGTTCATTGGCCAAGACGGCCGCGCCCGCGCCGTCGGCAAACAAACACGCGCTGATTAAAACGCCGGCATCGTCATCCAGAAAAAACGCGGCGCTGCAAACCTCGACAGAGATGGAGAGAACGCGTTTAGCCCGACCGCCGGCCAGAATGGCTTCGCCGGCGCGCAGGTTGGGCAGCGCTGCGCCGCAGCCCTGGCCGACGAGGTCGAGCGCAAAAATATTCTGACGCAGGCCGAGATTTTCACTGACGTAGCTCGTGAGGCCGGGGCACAAATAGCCGGTGCAGGTGCTGATGAGGACGGTGTCAATTTCCTCCGGCTGGCAGCCCGCATTTTTCAAGGCGCGCCACGCGGCCTCGGTGGCGAGCGCCGGCGCATGCCGGGTGAAACGGGCTTGCAGTGCGTCGGGCGTCTGTTCAAAAAATTCGGTGAGCGGTTGCAGGGCCAGGTGTCGGGCATCAATGCCGTTGTCGCCGCAGAGGACTTTCTTGAGGATGGCGCGCGAACGCGGTTGGAGCTGCGGTAAAAGCGGCCAGCTTTGCAATGCTTCCCAAGATTCGCGCTGGGTGTAGCGTTGAGGCGGTACCACCGTGCCAAGACCAATGATAAACATCGGCCGATGATAGCGCACAATCGATTAACACGCCAATGGGGTGAACACCCCATACCACAAATTAAAGCGTGTTGGGTTTTGCCTTATGGCAGGCATCCCCATGCCGATCCAGCTGGTTTAAGCGCCGGCAAATTGGGTTACCCACGGAAAATCCTTATTTTAAGCACTTCTATTACCATCCCGGTCTTCGTCCTCCAGATGGAACTTGTGCAGAAAGCGGTGCACGATGGGTGCAAAGATGATTCCCAAAATGGCAATCAGGGCGAGGCCGCTGTAAAGCGCGTAACAGCCGGCGAAAATTTTCCCGGCGTCGGTTTGCAGCGTGGCGACCGGTCCCATGCCGGATAGAATCATCGCGGCGTTGAGGAAGGCGTCAATCCACGGCAGCTTTTCAAAAACGTGATAGCCGGTCATGCCGAGGCCCAGCGACCCAGCGATGACGACCGTGCCCAAGCCCGCATTGCGCACGATGCGCCGGTAATATTCCTTGCGCGGCAGCAGTGGCTTGGTGTGATGCTCGAACATACCTCGCAGAATTTACTTTTTGGGAAGCTGCACGCTGCCGGTGATTTCACGGACATCGCTGATTTTTTTCCGCTCCATGAAATTGCGGATGCCGTCGATGACTTGCAACGGCGTCTGCGGCTCGTAAAAATTAGCCGTGCCCACCGCCACAGCGGTCGCTCCGGCCATGAGAAATTCAATTGCATCATCCGCGTTCTGGATGCCGCCCATGCCAATGATCGGAATTTTCACGGCCTTCGCCGCTTCCCAGACGAGCTTGATGGCAATCGGCTTGATGGCCGGGCCGGTGAGGCCGCCGGTGATGTTCGCCAGCTTCGGTTTGCGCGTGTGGATGTCTATCGCCATCGCCGGAAAACTGTTTGTCACCGCCAGCGCGTCGCTGCCGGCGTCTTCGGCGGCCTTGGCGAGCTGTCCGATGTTCGGGACATTCGGACTCATCTTGGTGATGAGCGGCAGGGTCGTGACTTGACGGCACGCGGCGACGACCTGCGCGAGCAGATTGCAATCGGTGCCGAACTGCGCGCCGCCGGCCTTGATATTCGGGCAGGAGACATTGAGTTCCAGCGCGCCGACGCCGCCCAGCGCATCGAAACGCCGCGCCACCTCGGCATATTCCTCGACCGTGGTGCCCCAGATGTTAATGATCGTCGGCACCTTCAACGACTTCAGAAACGGCCAGTATTTTTTGATGAAGCCGTCCACGCCCGGCCCTTGCAGGCCGATGGCGTTCAACATGCCGCTGGTGGTTTCGGCGGTGCGCGGCGTGGGATTGCCGAGGACCGGATTGAGCCGGATGCCCTTGACCGTGACCGCGCCGAGCTGGTTCAAATCAATCAGCCGCGCATACTCCGCGCCGTAGCCAAACGTGCCGGACGCCACGGTGACGGGATTTTGCATCCGCAATGTTCCAATTTGAACGGATAAATTCATTTCGTAATCTCCCAAACAATTTCCCGCGCATCAAACACCGGGCCTTCGGTGCAAGTGCGCTGGTATTCCCAACTGTCGCCGGCCTTCACTGGAATCACGCACGTCAGGCAGGTGCCCACGCCGCAGCACATATGTTCGTCCATCGAAAGTTCGGCGGGCAAATTATATTCTTCCGCGAGTTTGCCAACGGCCTTGAGCATCGGCGTCGGCCCGCAGGCGAATAATTTGAAATTTGAGATTTGAGATTTGAAATTTCTGATTTCCGCCTGCAGCGGCTGCGTGACCAAGCCTTTTTCGCCATGACTGCCGTCCTCGGTTGCCGCGCGAACTTCCCAGCCAATGGCGGCAAATTCTTTCTCGCACAAAATGTCCACCCGACGGCGGCCGCCAACGAATACTATTCCTTTTTGCGGCGAACGTTGCGCCAGAAGAAACATCGCCGCCATGCCGTAGCCGCCGGCAACGAGCAGCGGCGTTTCACCGCCCGCCGCCGGCACGGTAAAACCGTGGCCGAGGGGCGCGATGACGCTCAATTCATCGCCCGCGCGCATCCGCGCAAGCGCGTCCGTGCCTTTGCCAACGGTTTTGTAGAGGATGGAAAACGTGTCCGCCGTCGCCTGGAAAATACTGAACGGCCGGCGCAGCAGCGCGTCTTTCAGCGGCAAAATGCGAACGTGCGCAAACTGGCCCGGCTGGATGAGCGGGGCGATTTGCGGCGCACGCAGCACGAGGCGAAAATACTGGTCGGTGTCGCGCTCATTGGCGACGATGGTGACGGTTTGCTCAAGCATCGCGGCAAGGCTAACGGCTGGATTCCTTGGGCGAAAGAATTTTCAGTTTGCTTGCGTTCGTTTCCCTGCAATTTAAACTCCGCCGCCGATGTTGAATTTGTCCACGCTAAACCCGCAGCAGCGCCAGGCCGTCGAAACCATTCGCGGCCCGGTGCTGATTCTCGCCGGGGCCGGCACGGGCAAGACGCGCGTCATCACTTTTCGCATTGCGCACATGGTAGAGCGCGGCATCGCGCCCGGCCACATCCTCGGCGTGACGTTCACCAACAAAGCCGCGCGCGAAATGCAGGAACGCGTCACCAAGCTCCTGCCCCGCGCGCCGCGCCGCGCGCCTGAGGCCAAACCCGACCGCCCGACCATCTGCACGTTTCACTCGCTCTGCGTCCGCATTTTGCGCCAGCACATCGAAAAGCTCGGCTACAAGAAAAGTTTTGTCATTTACGACACTTCGGAACAGCTCGCGGCGGTGAAGAAAATTCTTTCCAGCATTTCCACCAAGGGCGAGAAAGTCGATCCCGGCGCAGTGCTGGCGCTGTTGAGCAAATTCAAGAATGGCGGCGAAAACGCCAAGGCGTTTGTTGATCCTAATCTCCGCGCGCTGGCCGTGCACATCGCCAAGCGCTACGAATCCGCGCTGCACGCCTGCAACGCCGTGGACTTCGATGATCTGATTCTGCTCACGCTGCGGCTCTTTCGCGAGCATCCCGACGCACTGGCCGCCTGCCGCGCGAAATATCAATACGTCATGGTGGACGAATATCAGGACACCAACGCCGCGCAGTTCGAGCTGGTTCATGCGCTGACGCAGGAGCACAAGAATTTTTGCGTGGTCGGCGATGATGACCAGAGCATTTATGGCTGGCGCGGCGCGGAGGTAGCCAACCTGCTGAACATGGAAAAACATTTTCCAGAAATCAAAGTCGTCAAGCTGGAGCAGAATTACCGCAGCACGACGACCATTCTCAATGCCGCCAATGCCATCATCAAAAACAACGTCCGCCGGCGCGGCAAATCGCTCTGGTCGCAGAAAGGCGCGGGCGCAAAGATCCAGTTGCAGACCTATCCAACGGACGAAGACGAGGCGCGCGAAGTCGTCGGCCAGATTGAGTTCAAGCGCATCGCCCACCGCATTCCGTGGCAGGACTGCGCGATTCTATTCCGCACGAACCAGCAGTCGCGTCCGCTGGAAACCGAGTTGCGCAAGGCCGGCGTGCGCTATCATTTGATTGGCGGACAAAGCTTTTTTGACCGGCGCGAGATCAAGGATTTCCTGGCGTATCTTAAAACCTTCGTCAATCCGAATGATGACATCAGCCTGTTGCGCATTGCCAACGTGCCGGCGCGCGGCTTGAGCGACTTGACAATGGAACGGCTGCTCGGCGCAAGCCACGAGCGGAAATGTTCCGTCTTTACCGCGATGAAAAATCCGCTGGTGACGACCACGTTTCAGAAAAACACGCGCGAGTGCATCGAGGCTTTTGTGGAATTTGTGGAACGCGTGCAAGGCCAGTTGCAAAAGCCGGAAGGCAATTTGATGCTACAAACCTGGGCAGATAATTTCCTGAACGAGACCGGCTACTTCGCCGAATTGAAGCGGCTGGAAAAAGACCAGGAAGTCGCCGAAGCCCGCGCCCGAAGCCTGCGGGAATTGATGGCCACGATGGACGGCACCGGCAATAAACCGGCCGAGCGGCTGGAAACTTTTCTGGAGAACATCACGCTCGACAGCGACCGCGAGGAGGAAAAGGAAAACACGCAGGACGCCGTGACGCTCATCACCATGCACTCGTGCAAGGGACTGGAGTTCCCGCACGTCTTCGTAGTCGGGCTGGAGGATGGGCTGCTGCCGCATTCGCGCTCGAAAGTCGAGGGCACGCTGGACGAGGAGCGGCGGCTGTTTTACGTGGCTGTGACGCGCGCGATGCAGACGCTGACCATCAGTCATTGCGCCGGGCGCAAGAAATACGGCCAGACCCTGCCGTGCCAGCCGTCGCCATTTCTCAAGGAACTACCAGAAGAACTCGTCGAACATTCGGACTCAAAATCCAAGCAGCCCGTTACGCAGGAATCCGGGAAAAATCTTTTCGCGGCGATGCGCGAGGCGATTTCGTAAACGACTTTTTTGCTGTTCGAATTATTTTCCCCCGCACCCGCGCCCAGCGGGTTAAATAAGTTGCTGCGGCCGTCAACAGAGAATGACTAAGCATGGGAACAATCGAAAAAGTGAATTGTGACGAGACCCGCCTTTAGCCTGCGGGCGCCGCCACCGCTACCTTCGCCGGCGAATGCCGGATTGCGGCTTTGACACTTCAGGACTTTTACCTAGATTCATTTGCAATGAAAAAAGAAACCGCCACGCGCTTCAGCGTTTCACTGCCGCCCGCGCTGCTTAATCAATTGGATAAGATGACCGGCGAGAAAGGTTACGACAACCGTTCGCTCGCCATCGCGGACATGATCCGCGCCCAGCTCATCGAGCACCGCCAGAAATCCGACACTGGCGAAATCGCCGGCACCATCACGCTGGTCTATGACCATCACAAGCCGCATTTGCAGGCGAGCCTCACCGACATCCAGCACGATCATCACGACGCGATTCTTTCCACTGTTCACGTCCACCTCGACCATCACAACTGCCTGGAAGTTTTGATCGTGCGCGGCAAGGCCAGCGTCATCCGCAAGATTGCCGACGAACTCATCGCGGCGAAGGGCGTGAAGCACGGCAAGCTCACGGTGACCACGACGGGAAAAGATTTGCCGTCGTAAATCGGAGTGCGGCGACAGGTCACCGCTTTGAAAGCGCCAAGATGTAGGCGCAGCCCCAAATTAATCGGCGTAGCCGGTCGGATGTTTCTGGTGCCAGGCCCAGGCGGTCTTCACAATGTCTTCCAGTTTGGGATACTGCGGTTTCCAGCCGAGTTCGGTGAAGGCCTTATTGGCAGCGGCCACGAGCCGGGGCGGGTCACCCGGACGACGCGGCTTTTCAACGGCTGGAATTTTTTTGCCAGTGACTTTTTCGCACATGGAGATGACTTCCTTAACGGAATAGCCGTCGCCGTTGCCGAGGTTGAAGAAACCGCTCTTGCCCGGCTGCAAGCCGAGGATGTGCGCTTGCGCCAGGTCCTTGATGTGAATGTAATCGCGGATGCAGGTGCCGTCCGGCGTCGGATAATCTGTGCCGTAAATCTCCACCTGCGGCTTCCGGCCCTGCGCCACGAACAGCACGTTCGGAATCAAATGCGTCTCGATGCGATGATGCTCGCCGAATTGCTCGCTGGCGCCGGCGGCGTTGAAATAGCGGAACGCGATGAAATCGAGCTTGTAAATTTCGCGATACCAGATGAGCACCTTCTCGAACATCAGCTTGGCCTCGCCGTAGGGATTGATCGGGCGCTGCGGCAAATCTTCGGTCATCGGCACACGGTCCGGCGGACCGTAGGTGGCGCAGGTGGAACTGAAGACGAATTTCTTCACGCCGCATTCCACGGCGGCGTCGGCGAGCTTGAGCGCGTTGACGAGGTTGTTGTGGAAATACTTTTTCGGATTCGTCATGGACTCGCCGACGAGCGCGAACGCGGCGAAATGCAGGATGGCGTCCGGCTGCACCGACTTGACGGCGGCGAGGATGTTCCCCTCCTCTTCCGGCTTGGCGAAAATGAATTTCGCGCGCGGGTCCACGGCCGAGCGATGGCCTTCGGTGAGATTGTCATAAACCGTGACTTGATGTCCGGCGTTGAGAAGTTCTTCTGTGCAAACGGATCCGATATAACCGGCGCCGCCGGTGACAAAGACGTTCATGCGGCCAGCATAAGAAAACTTCCCGGCGGGTGGAAGATCAAAAAGGAAAAAGCCGCCGTGCGCAGCGAGGCGCGACGGCGGCTTGAAATCCGACGGTGGGTTTTAGAACCAGCCTTTTTTGCCGGTGATATAGGTGGCGACGAAAGCCTCGTCGCTCTTGGTCAGATAAATGATGCCTTCGATCAGCCCGATGATTCCGCCGATACAAAAGAATCCAAGAATCAGCTGGATGATGCCTTCCTTGGTGTAGCCAAGGTAGAATTTGTGAATGCCCAGGCCGCCCAGCAAAATAGCAAGGATGCCGGCCACGATTTTCTTTTCTGATCCGGGAGGTTTGTCGCTCATAGTTTTTTAGATACCTTTCGCCGCTGTTTTTACGGATTTTTCAGCCATCAGTCAACGGCTTTTTCAGAAACTTTACAAAATTGCGGATGCCGCCGGAGCTTTTCCGCCGTCGCCGTCGCCAGCGGCGCGCGGCGGTAAACCGGTTCGCGCAGCGGCTCCGCACTGTCGGAACGCAGCGCGCGTTCCAGCCAGCGCAGGTTCAATGGCTCGGCGATCAACGCCAGCGTGTTTGCCGCAATGGTCGTCTCCTCCTTCAGGCCCGTCGCATGACCGACGCCGACAAAAAATCCGGCCAGCAGCAGCGTCGTCCGCAGCAGCGTGCTGCGCGAATACGTCGTGAGCGCGCACGGCTGCGCCGGGTCGAGCGCAAGGAACAGGTTTTCAAACACCGGCAGCGTCCACATGGCCGGATTTTTCGCCGGGGAAAAAGCATCAAACAATATCGCGTGCGGCGGGGGCACCACCCCGGTGGGGCAAGCGTCCGCGCGAGCCGCCGGTGAACCGATAAACCCGGCTCGCGGGGACGCTCGCCCCACCGGTTCAGTGGCCAGCCACGCCGGGAAATCGCCCAGCTGAAAATCCCACTTCACGGAAAGCTTTGCGTTTTCAAATGTCACCCGGCGCTCTTGCAAAAGTTCGGCAATTTGATTTTCGTAGCCGCCCAGATAGCCGAGCGCCGCGGAATTTTTTAAGGCGAATTCCAGCGGCGCGCGGGTGTTGTCGAAACTGACGAGGCGAAGCTGGCCCGAAATGTCCCGCGTCGCGCGCAGGACGGCGATGGCGTTCGCCGCCGCGCCCAGGCCGATGTCCCAGATCACAAACTCGCCCGGATGATTTTGCAGGCGTTCGCAGATTTTGAGCTGCCGAACGTAAAGCAGTTCCGCCTCCGCCTGTGGACCGAGGCCGGGGTGCATTTTTTCGCCGTAGCCGGCGGAGAACAAGGTTTTCTCGCCGTTGGCAAGTTGGACGAGTTGATAATCGTTCGGCACAGGAAATGGATTATCCGCGAACGGCGCGCAGGTCACTAAAATAAAAACCGGCAACCCGCCACAACTCGGGTTGCCGGTCTAGCCATACCCCACCCAAAATTCAGAGCTGCGCCATCGCCTTGTCCAGCGCGGCGTAAAGCTGGTTCATCGTCGCCTCGGTTTCGTCGCCCATGTTCGAGAGGCGGAACGTGGTGCCTTTGATTTTGCCGTAGCCGCCATCAATCAGGAAACCCTGATCCTTGACGAGCTTCTGCAGCTTGGCCACGTCCACCGTCCGGCCGCCGGGCCGCGCGCCGTTGCTGACGCAGGTGAGCGTGACGGATTCAAAACCTGTTTCCGGGAACAAATTAAAACCGTGCTTGGCCGCCCAGTCGCGCGTGAGCTGATTGGTCTTCTTATGCCGCGCAAAACGATTCTCCAAACCTTCCGCGAAGAAATCGTCCAGTTTGGAACTCAGCGCGAAGACGTGGCCAATGCTTGGCGTGCTGGGCGTCATGCTCTGCTCGGCGTTTTTCTGGAACTCGACGAAGTCGAAGTAATAACCGCGATCCTTGGCCGTGGCGGCTTTGGTCAGCGCGGCGGGTGACGCCGCGAACACCGCCAGACCGGGCGGCAGCGCGAAGGCTTTCTGCGTGCCGGCGAGCAGCACGTCAATGCCCAGTTCATCAAACTTGATCGGCAGCGCGGTCAAGGAACTGACGGCGTCCACGATGAACATCACGTCGGGATATTTTTTCTTGAGCGCGGCGATTTCCGCGACCGGCGACATGACGCCGGTGGAGGTTTCGTTGTGGATGAGCGTGAGCGCGTCAAATTCGCCGGTCGCCAGTTTTTTATCAATGGCTTCAGCGCGGATGGGCGTACCCCATTCGACTTGCAGCGCCTCGGCCTGCTTGCCGCACTTCTTGGAGACGTCAAACCACTTGTCCGAGAATGCGCCGCACATGCAGTTGAGGACCTTTTTCTGAACCAGATTGCGCACGGCCCCCTCCATCACGCCCCAGGCGGATGAGGTGGAAAGATAAACGAGCTGTTTCGTGTAAAACAACTGCTGAAGCTGCGGTTGGATTTTCGCGTAGAGGTCTTTGAAACCCTGGCCGCGATGGCCGATCATCGGCGAACAAAACGCCTTGAAGGTTTTCTCGCTGACTTCGACGGGACCGGGGATGTGGAGTTTGACGTGTGCCATAAAAATGCTTCGTGAAATTTTTCACAAGCACCGCGCAAAAGCAAGTTTTTAACGGCGGGGAAAACCGCTTCTTCCGGAATTATGCCGGGCCTAAGTTATGAAAAGGACTGCGGCTTCGACTCCCTCTCCCCGTCCAAACGGGGAGAGGGCTGGGGTGAGGGGAATTCAGTTTGAACGCGGCTTGACCGCCTCACCCCGCCCTGCTCCTCCTTGACGAGAGGAGCGGCAGTAAGTCCGGTTCCAAGCATCAGCCCCGATGCTCAGGCCGTGAACGGGAAATCCGCCTCACGGCACGGGGCCGAAGGAGATGACGTTGCTGAAGGGCGTCACTTGTTTGCCATCGCCGTCCTCACCACACAGCTTGATCTGCCACCACGTTGCGCCATCGGGCACCACGTCGCCATCCGCCGCAGGGAAGTTGCTGGTCTGCAACTCACCGGTCTCTGACCACGCCGTGCTGCCGGCATAACGCGCCCACACCTGCCAGTAATCCAGCGCCGGGCCGGTGTAAGCCAGCGTCCAGACGCCGCCCGCCGTCCGGCTGATGACTGGCACCAGCGGCGCGAGTTGCGCTTGCAAGCCATCAATGATGGCTTTCAGGCCATTGAATTGGTCGCGCATCTGCGCGGCATCCAGCGGCGTGTTTTCCACGGGTAAGTTCGGATTGAAGGCCATAACAAATTAGGCTTGAGGTGCGAGGCTTTGGGCGGGGGCAAATGACCTCGCGCCCCGCGCCCAGCGCCCCGGGCCTCGTTCCGGGTTTCAGGTGCAGATATGGCTCACGATGTCGCTCCACTCGGAGGTGCCGGTGCTGCCGCCGATGTATTGCACGCGGAAATCATAGAGCGTGCCCGGCGTGAGATTTCCCACAACGACCAGCTTGGTGGAGGAGAAACCGCCGCCATCCAGCCACGCGCCGGCGGCACTGCGATATTGCACCTTCAAGCCGTGGACATTCGGCTGCGGTTGCAGGCGCAATTGGATTTTGGTGCTCTCATAGTTCAACGCCGCGATGATCAAAGGCTTGGCCAGCGGCACCGGGGCCACGTGGTCGTGGGTCACGGCTTGAAAACCGGCGCTGCGGATGGTGTCGGCATTGCCTTGGGCCACGCCCTCAACGTAGGCGGCTAACTGGGAAAGCAGCCCGATAAGCACCGCGCGCGCCGCAATCCGCGCTTCGGTCTGCGCCTGACTGCCCTTGATGGCGGCATTATATTTGGTGGTGAAATCCGTGAGCGCCGCAAGCAGCGCGATCAACGTTACCGGCAGCGCGGTGAACACCGTGCTGTGCGCCCCCGTATTATCGTGCACGCCCTGCGCGAAGGGGATGACTTCGGAGTCCTTGAATTGTTTGAAGGCCAATGAGACATGTGCGTTCATTTTTATTCCTGTGGTTGTATTGTTGCCCGACCAGACCAAGGCATTTTGACCCCACGACTGCCCGGAATTCCAAAACGCCTGTGTCATGGTTCGACTAAAATACCGATTTCGTTTTTGGTCAACGATAAGTTATTAACACATTTAAAAGTACTCGTTATACACAGTCTTATTCATGCTGATACCCCCGCCGACGCCTTGAATTCCGGCCTCGCCGACGCGGTCGTTTTTGGTCACGGAAAAACGACTGGCCGCCAAGTGGTGAATAAGTTTTTTTTCGCTGGCATCGGCAGGCATCAAAATGTGTAGGCCTTAACCAACGGCCTTGACCCGCCAGCCGGAGACTTCATGGCGTCATGCCAAGACGCTTCGGCGTGACGCGGAAACCCTTCGGCGTAACGCCGAGACGCTTTGACGTAACGCCGAGACGCTTTGACGTAACGCCGAGACGCTTTGACGTGACCCAAAGGCGCTTTGGCGTCACTCCGAGACGTTATTACGCGACGCCGAGACGCTTTGATGTGACATCAAGACGTCATGACGTGACGCCAAGACGTCTTGACCTGTATAAAAAGAGCCAAACCAGGGGTCAAAAGGGTGTTTTTGTCCGAAAACCAGTCAAAAAGGCGGGTTGGAAGCGAAAACGGCTATCCCGAAGGGATTTCAGCATTCAGCCCAAGGTTGTCGCGCAGCGACCACCTGGATCGGGATTGCCGCCAAAGGCGATGACGGCGGAGTGCGGCCGTCCCGGCCGCTGCAATAGACTAACGGCTGAGTGCTCCTGTCAATCCGATGATGGTTTGCAAAGCCACATTGCTGCGCCCGGGGACGGGCGCACTCCGGCCGGCCGCGGACGACGAACCCGCGTCCGGCGGCGCCAGAGGGTTTGCTTACTGGCAACGCGCAAACGTCTCGAAGACGTTTGGCCATGACGCGGCAGGCGGTGGGCGAAATATCAGGCATCAATGCCGATAATGAGAACTGGAATGTCAATGTCTGAAACTCCTCGGTGCTGCAAATCCCAAACAAACTGCTCAAAATAGGAAACGCCAGTGGACATTTGATCTGCGAAACGCTTGATGGGAACAATCTCAACGCCAACGTTGTTGATATGGCCGAGGTTATTAGCCCGAAGGGCTGGCAGAAATTAGCCGGGGGCAACGCCCCCGGTAAGGCACCGTGAAAATACGCCCTGGCAGGGGCGGCGGATAATTACCAAAGATAGCGTTCGTCATATTCCACTCCACTACGCTGGAGCAACTCGACATATTCTTCCTGAAATGTCTTTTTGTGGTGGTGTTCCTCTTGATGCGCGATGTAATTCCTGACCGTTTCCAGCAGTGAAACACTTACGGTAAATGCACCGTTACCGTCTTGCCATTCGAAATCTGTTTCGCCGATAGTTTCATGCACCCATGCAGACGAGGTTCGTTTCACATCCCGCATCACATCGGAAAGCCGGTGTGTGGCGCGCATCCCCAGTAACAAGTGGACGTGGTCGGCAACGCCACCAATAGCTTCAGGAATAATGTCGAGAGACTTGGCCGCGCCGCCGAGATTCGAGAGTCTTGGCCGCGCCGCCGAGATAGGCGCGCAGACGAGGACGCCAACCAACCGCAATCAGAGGCCGCTGGTGTTTGGTTCCAAACACGACATGGAAATGTAGGCTCAGATGCGTTGAGGACATTTGCTACTTCCCGCACCCCTGCCGGGGTGCTGATTTTCTTTTGGCACGTTACCGGGGGCGTTGCCCCCGGCTAATTTCCAGCAGCCCTTCGGGCTACCAACTTTGATTTGATTGTTGCCGTCAATTCCGCCACCGGCGGGCGGGTCGCCGGGTCCCTATTTCTTCACGTAGCCGTTGGCGCGGAACCAGCCGACGGCGTCGGTGAAGGCCTGTTCGGGCGGCGTCTGGGGCAGACCGAGATCGCGGATGGCTTTGCCGGGATCAAACCACATCTTATGCCGGGCCATGCGCACGCCGGCAAGCGTGGCCTGCGGTGATTTGCCGGTGAAAAAGGCGATCATTTCGCTCGCTTCCGCCACGCGCAAGGCCAGCCAGTAAGGCAGTCGCCGGGTCGGGGCGGGCAGGCCGGTGATTTTCTCCAAGACGGCAAAGGTTTGTTGCAGGGTCCAGTTGCCTTGCTCATTGCCTAAAATATAGCGCTGGCCAATCTTGCCTTTTTCAGCGGCCAGTATGTGCCCGACGACCACGTCGCGGATGTGAACCCAGTTCAATCCGGTATCCACATAAGCCGGCAGGCGGCGGTTCAGGAAGTCCACGATGATCTGGCCGGTGGGCGTGGGCTTGACGTCGCCGGGGCCAATGGGGGCGGAGGGATTGACGATGATGACCGGCAGGCCATGCTTGCGGTACAGCTCCATGGCCACGGCCTCGGCTTGGAATTTGGACTTCTTGTAATCGCAGGACAACTGGTCGTTGGAAAGCACTTCCGATTCGATGGCGGGTATGACTTGGCCGGCAATTTCTTTGGGCAAACCAATGCAGCCGACGGTGCTGGTATAAACAATTTTGGCACAGCCCGCGCGGCCGGCCGCGGCAATGACGTTGCGCGTGCCTTCGACGTTGACCTGATACATGGGCGCGTAATTACGCATCCACAGGCAATAGTAGGCGGCGGTGTGAAAACACCAGTCGCAGCCGGCCAGTTCGCGCTCGAGGAGCGGGCGGTCAAGGATGTCGCCGGTGACGCGCTCGAATTTATGGCCGAGCAACGAACGTTCCTCCGCGCCCGGTCGCAGCAAGGCCTTGACGCTGTGACCGCGCGCCAATAGTTCTTGAACGAGATTGGAGCCGATGAATCCGGAGGCACCGGTGACAAAACATTTCATATGCCGCAACTGACGGCCTACTGATATGCCAACGCCGGACAAAATGACAATCAATTTTTTCCGCCGTTCGCTTGACTTGAGCCGTCCGGTCGGAAAAAATCCGCCTGTCGTATGCCGGCCAAAAAATCCGCCAAAAAGAAGTTGAACCGCACCGAACAACGCGACCTCGACACGAAGATCGAATTCATCGAGGGCCTCGTCCGGCGCGATCCTGATTACGTGGATGCGCTCCAGATTCTGGGCGACCATTACACGCAGCGCGGCCGCATCAACGAGGGCCTGCAGGTGGACGAACGGCTGGCGCGGCTCGAACCGCAGAACCCGCTGGTCTTTTACAACCTGGCCTGTAGCTACTCGCTCGCCGGGGAATTTGACCGCGCCGCCGCCGCCCTCGAAAAATCCCTGACGCTCGGCTACCGCGATTTCGATTGGCTGGCCAAGGATCCCGACTTGAAACCGCTCCGCGCCCACGCGACCTTTGACGATCTCAAGGCAAAAATCCGCCAGCTGAAAAGCAAGCCGCGCTGACGCCGCCGCATGAATGTCACCATTCGTGGCCGTCCGCAGGCCGTTCGCACCGTCGCCTTCGACGCCAGTAAAAACTCCGTCCGCCTCATTGAGCAGCGCCTGTTGCCGCACGAATTCAAAATCATCGGCACGAAAAATTTCCGCGAAACCGCAGGCGCCATCCGGGACATGATCGTGCGTGGTGCGGGGGCCATCGGCGCCACCGCCGCCTACGGCCTCGCCCAGGGCGCGCTGGCTTTTCGCGGTAACGACCTGAAAAGATTTTCCGCGCACGTCGAGACCGTTCAGCGAACGCTCGCCGACGCGCGGCCGACCGCCGTTGATCCCGTCAATGCCATGAATGACGTGCGCCGCGAAATGGCGCGCGGCGAAACCGTGGCCGAACAGCAATCGCTCGCGCTGGCCGCCGCCGAGCAGTTTGCGAATGAGGATGTGCGGCACTGCGGTGAAATCGGCCGGCACGGCGCAAAGCTGATCCGCAACGGCATGAAGATTCTCACGCACTGCAACGCCGGCTGGCTGGCGTTCGTGGACATCGGCAGCGCCACCGCGCCGCTGTATGCCGCGCAGGCTGCCGGGAAAAAATTTCACGTCTTCTGCGATGAAACGCGCCCGCGTTCGCAAGGCGCAACGCTCACTGCCTGGGAACTGGCGCAGCAGAAGATTTCCCACCAGATCATCGCCGATAACGCCGCCGGCCACCTGATGCAGCGCGGTGAAATTGACCTCGTCATCGTCGGCAGCGACCGGGTGCTGGGCCGCACCGGCGAGGTCGCGAACAAAATCGGCACCTACACCAAGGCCGTGCTCGCCGCGCGCCACAAAATCCCCTTCTACGTCGCCATCCCGCTTTCCACGATTGATTGGAATTTGAAACGCGGCTTTGATATCCCGATCGAAGAGCGGCATGAAAGCGAAGTCCTCGGCGCGTGGGGCGTGACGGGAAATCAAAGGGAAGCTGGAAGCTGGAAGCCCGGTAAGCGCGCCTACGTCCGCGTGGCTAATCCCACCAGCGGCGCGCGAAATCCGGGCTTCGACGTGACCCCAGCAGAACTCATCACCGGCATCATCACGCCCGCCGGCATCTTCAAGCCGGCGGATTTGTGGAAAAACCGGTGGCGGCTTGGAAAACCCTCTGCCGTGGTTGTTTAGGCCGGTGGCAATGCCACTGGTGGAAACGTTTCGCCGGTGATGGCTGGCGGGAATGACTGGAAAAGGAAGCTTCACCACTCCGATTCTAACTTGCTTGTGTTTCATGGTTTATTTCAACCCAAGCCAAACTTTGACAACATTTGTAAAGCCTATGGCTAATTCCGGTTAGCCTTGAATCAAGAATGTCGCGATAGTGCTGACATGAATTTTGGTTGCCAGACACCAGACAAATGTGCGGCCCAAACGGCCACGGCGCGACTAGACCGCGAATTGGCCGGCAGCGCCATGGGTGCCTGGTTCGACTCGGCGGTGACGAAAATCCAAGTCGCCGCGTTTTTTCAAGTTCCAGTCGGATACGAGGATGAGACCGGCTTTCATTGCGGCATTCAACACGTTGAGCCGTTACTGCCGCTGGTTTTATATCCCAACGACGCCTTTGACGGCATAAAACAATTTTGATCCGGGCGCACAGCCGTTTCTTCAGTGGACATCCCCTGTCCCGCCTCCTTGGCGGCTGTGGCCCGGATCGGATTTTTTTAGAAAATCCCGGTTTGACACCGGCGGGGTGAATGTTAAAGATTTGGTGGTGGCGTAACTCATCAACCAAATAAAACAAATACCAATATGGCAATTCCCGTCGGCTCCAAAGCTCCTGATTTCACCCTCAAATCCAAATCTCCGGTGGATGTGGAGGTCAAGTTAAGCAACAATTTTGGCAAGAAAAACACCGTGCTGCTATTCTTCCCGCTCGCCTTCACCGGCGTCTGCACGGCGGAAATGTGCAGCCTCACCGCCGGCCTCGACGCCTACGCCAGCCTTGGCGCGGACGTCGTCGCCGTCAGTGTGGACAGCCCGTTCGCGCAGGCCGCGTGGGCCGCGAAGGAAAAAATCGGCATCACCCTCGCCAGCGACTTGAACAAGACCGTGACCAAGGCCTACGACGTGGTGTTCCCGATGCTCGCCGGCGTGGGCGACACCTCAGCCCGCGCCGCCTTCGTCATTGATAAACATGGCGTGGTGCAATACAGCGAACAAACGCCGACGCCGAAAGATTTGCCGAATTTTGAAGCCGTCAAGGCGACGCTGGCAAAGTTAAAGTAAAATTCGTCACCGGTTTTACCGCCGTCACCAAACGCCGGTTTGGTGGCGGTTTTTGATTTTAGCGGGGTGATCCAAACCGCCAAGGTGGCGGGGCGCCTTGAGCCGTCGGTGAAAAATCAATTTTCCAAAATTGCCATGGCCGTGGCGTAATGCTCCGTGTGGCTCAAGGTGACGTGCAATTTCTTTGCGCCGCGCGACTCAAACAGCTCCCGGCCTTTGCCATGCAGAATCACGAATGGTTCGCCGGATTCACGGCGGCGGATTTCGATGTCCTGCCAGCCGAGCGCCGCGCCGATGCCGGTGCCGAATGCCTTGGAGACGGCTTCCTTCGCCGCAAAGCGCACGGCCAGAAATGGCGCGGGCCGTTTGTGCGCGAGGCTGTAAGCAATTTCATCCGGCAGCAGAATCCGGTTCACAAACCGATCGCCGAATTTTTCAAACGAAGCCGCGATGCGCGCTACTTCGATGAGGTCAATGCCGGTGCCGAGGATCATTTCGGATTTACGATTTACAATTTATGCTTGCGGCGCAAGCAAACTTGCGGAGTTTCTCAACCAATGTTCCAAGGGCAGCCGCCGCCGCGCGTTTCGACGCTGCTACCGGTTTAATTCATGGAAATTTCCGCCCGACCTGCGAGAATGCCAGCGGCCATGACCACGGCAAACAAAATCACCATCCTGCGGATTCTGCTCATCCCCTTATTCGTGGTGGAGATATTGTATTATGTTGAGACGGGCAACGAGCTGCACCGGCTGGTGGCGCTGCTCGCCTTCGCCGTGGCGGCGATTCTGGACGGGGTGGACGGCTATGTCGCGCGGCATTACCACCAGTGGAGCGAACTCGGCACCGTGCTGGACCCGCTGGCGGACAAGCTGCTGCTCGTCTCCGGCATCGTGGTGTTGAGCTTTGACCACGCGCCGTGGCTGGGCCGGATTCCGCTGTGGCTCACCGTCACCATCATCGGTCGCGACCTAATGCTGGGCATCGGCGCGGTGGTGGTGCGGCTGGTGGTCGGCAAAATCACCGTGCGCCCGCGCCTCACCGGCAAAATCGCCACCGTTTTTCAAATGGTCACGGTCGTCTGGATTTTATTGCGCTGGGATTTTTATTTTCACGGCGGTTTTCTGTCCATCTGGATTCTTGGCACTGGGCTGTTTACCGGGGCCTCCGGTTTATTTTACATCTGGGACGGCACGCAGCAGCTCGGCACGCATCCGGCCAGTTCACCAACGCCCAAACTGTGAAAACCGCCGGAAACAAAGCTTGCCCTGGGCGGAGCGGCGGAGTTTATTGATGTTTCAAAATTTATGGCAAAAGAAATTCAGCTCAAATTGAAAGTTGGTGAGGTGGCCCCGAAGTTTTCCGCGGCGACCAGCGGCGGCGGAAAAGTTTCCCTCGCCGATTTCAAAGGGCAAAACGTCATCCTCTATTTTTACCCGAAAGACGACACGCCGGGCTGCACGAAGGAAGCCTGCGCCTTTCGCGACCATTTTGCCGATTTCAAACGGAAGGGCGCCGTCGTTCTCGGCGTCAGCACCGACCCGGTGAAGGCGCACGACAAGTTTGTGGAAAAATTCAAGCTGCCGTTTCTGCTGCTCGCGGATGAGGACAAGAAAATCGTCGAAGCCTACGGTGTATGGGGTGAAAAAAGTTTCATGGGCCGCAAATACCTGGGCACCCACCGCGTGACCTTTCTCATCGGACCGGATGGCCGGATCAAGAAAATCTGGCCGCTGGTAAAACCAGAGGAGCACGCGGCGGAAGTACTGGCGGCTTTGTAGTCAAAGCGCAAAATCTCAGCGGGCATGATGGCACGGGGTTTCCTGGGTGGGCCGAAGTGACGATTTCAGAAAATCCGGTCCACCGCAGGAATTCGCTTGAACCGCGTGCACCGCCGGAATAAGTGGACGAATTCTGCCGGAAAAAATAACCTGCCGCCATGCGACCGCTGGACATTCAACATATCGGAAACGAACTGGCCGTGAAATGGAGCGACGGCGGCGAAAGTTTCATCCCGTTGGCAAACCTCCGCCGGGCCTGTCCCTGCGCCGGCTGCAAAGGCGAGACGGATATATTGGGCAACCTCTATAAAAATCCCGAACAGCCGTTGACGCCGAAAGCGTTTGAGCTGGTGAAATTCCTCAGCGTGGGCGGCTACGCCATCCAGCCGGTCTGGGCGGACGGCCACAATACGGGCATTTTTTCCTTCGATTATTTGGCGCGCGTCGCCGCCGCAAAATAAAACGGCGCGCCTGGTGGACGCGCCGTTTTGGTGAGGCTACGAAAATCAAGGTTGAATCAACACGCGATAGAACTTCACCTTGTTGGTGTTGGCATCGTCGTATTCCATATCGCTGCCGGTGCCGGTGTTGGTTGCAATGGCGGACCAGTTGGCGGGAAACAGGCTGGTGGAGCGTTGGATGGCGTATTTCTTGCCGCTGACCGTCGGCCAGTGGATGGCGGTGGTGGAACCGGACGGCACCGGCGTCTTGGGATGGGTCGTCGGAAAATCGTTGGCCGCCGTGGGATCCACTCCGGCAATGTATTTCTTCCAGTTATTGATGCCGTCAACCGTGGCGCAGGCATTGGAAATGGAGAGCAGGTTGTTGGTCGTGCCGAAATAACGCAGGCGCCAGGAATCCGGGATGCCGTCGCCGTAGCTGGAATTGGTGCGGCTGCGCAAGGTGACCAGCCCGGTCAGCGTCTGTTTCGGGAACGAGGCGATGCCGTTTGGTGAAGCGGAGGCGTGGTCAAAATGGACAGCATAGGCGGCGTTGCTGGAGGCACCGGACGGGATAGTGACGGTCAAGGTGCCGATGGTGACGGTACCGGTCAGGCCGGCGTTGGTGCTGTTCAGCCAGACGGCGGAGAAATTGTTTTTGTCAATGGCGGAACTAGTATAGGGCGCGCCCAGCACGGCGGCATTTTGCGTGAAGGAAATCTGGGTCGTGAGTGCCGGCGAACTGTCCAGCGGGTCAACCGACAGATTTAGCATCAATGCCCGGAGCGGGTAGCTGCCGAAAATGCTGGCGGTGATCGGAATCGAAACCGCCTGGCCGGCCAAGCAGTTGGTTATGGTCCCGGCGGAAAAGTTGACTTGCGGCGCCAACGTGGGAGCCGGCAGCCCCTGGGATTGCACCAGCGATTTCACCTGCGCAGTTTTGGCCGCGACCAGGTGTGCGGCGACGTTGGGCGCATTGGTGGAGGCCACCAGCTGGCCGTTGTTCCAAAACCGGCTGAACCACGTCAGGCTGGGATCCAGCGAGCGGCGGAAGGTGACATAGACGTCACAGACATCCAAAACGCCGTCGCCGAAGGCAATCTGGTTGATGGTGGTGTCGTTGCCGTTGAACAACACATTTTCCTGCGCCGGGCTCAGCGCCGTCAGCGTGTTGGTAAAATTACCAAAATTTGGATCTGTGTTATCGCCATCCACCACCCCGATGCTGCCGCATGAATCCATGCCGTCAAAAAAGTCGCTGCCGGGCGGCGGAGTGTTGACGCCGTAAATGGCCGATTGGAACACTTGTTCCACGTCGGCGTTGACGATGTTGCTGGAGCCGAAGTCGCCGGCGTTGAACCAGCGGAACGGATAGACGCTCCCGGCGATATAAGCCCGCTGGCCGACCGTGACAAATTTGAGGGCGTTGATGGGGGCGCCGCCAGCGGTGGCTCCGTTGGTAGGCGTGGCGATGAAAACACTGGAATTAGGACCGCCAATGCCGTCGGAGGTGGCGGATGCCCGGCTGATTTGAATCTCATAGGTGCTGCCGAGCGGGGCTTTGGGCGGCACAATGAATTCAAAACCGCCGACCTCAACCTGTCCGCTGGCCGGAGTGTATTGAATGTCGTGGGCCTGTGAATATTGAATCAAATCCTGCGCCGTCGTGACGTATAGGTTGGTTGCGCCATAGCGCTCCAGCCAACCGACGCCGAGCAGGTTCAAGCTTGAATTAGTGTTCAACAGGTTCGTGAAACCAAATCCGCTGACAAACATGGCCGGAGGAATGTTGGTGAAAGCGGGCGGCGACGTGCCCGGAATCGGCTTGTCCAAAAAGGAGTTGAAACCAAAGGCGTCCGCCGCCACCGCCGGGCCGGCAGTTAGACCGGCATTGGTAACCATCAGGTTGAACTGCAGGCTGTAAATCACGGCACCGGGTAAAACACTCAATGTCACCGGCGCGTAAAAGGTTTGGCCGGGCGCGGCTACAAAGTCGCTCGAAGCCTCGCCGGAGGCGAAGCCAAAGCTGAGGGTGTTCGCCACAAAGTTCGCCGGTGAAAACACCTGAATGGCGGTTCCGCTCGGTTGATAACCCGGACGGAAGGCCCGGATCTGGAAAACGACGTTGCTGCTGACATTGATGGACAGCGTCACGGGATTGCCGTTGGTGCTGACGAACGGTCCGAAGCTGGGCGAGCCGTTGGTGGGCGTGGTGCCGTCAATTGTATACCAGTAGGTGACATTTGTCGTCACGTCAGTAACGGTGAACTGGGCACCGTTGAATCCGCTGATCGTAGGATTGGCGACTTGATACAATATCTCGGCGGTGGTGAACGGACTGGTCTGACCGATGGCATCAATATTGACCGCCTCAATCACGATGTCCGGCTGATCCGTAATTGGCAACGGTTGCGCGTAAGTCAGCCCATCCTGATAAACCGGCGGCGTGGAACCGTGGGCGGCACTGGGGAAAACCAGAATGGGCTGCGGCCCGTTGGTGACGATATAATAAGTGGCAACGCCGTTGGTATTCGGATTAATGGCAAATGACTGGTCGTTGTTAAAGGTCAGGATGCTGAACGGGTGCAGGACGGAGAGATATTGGTTTAAGCTGTGAGGATTGCTGCTCAACTCGTAATCAAACCAGCCAATGCTGGGCGCAGGCGGCGGTGGAATGGGCACGGTGACGACCACTTCCGCTGAATTCGGACCTTCGCCACCGGCGTTCACTGCCGAGACCACATAATAATAGGTCGTGCCATTCATCACAGTATTGTCGGAGAATGTGTTGGCGGTAGTATTCGTAATGGTCACCTCTTTGCCGGTGGAGGTGGCGCGTTTCACGTTGTAATTGGTGGCACCGGTAACGGCCGTCCAAGTCAAATTCACCTGCCCATAGTTGGTCGTCACGTTCACTATGGTCGGGGCACCGGGCGGCGGCACCGGCTGGATTGGCGGAATCAAGCCGGAGCCGGTCACTTTGCGGATAAGGTGGTAATAATCTTCCGAGGTGTAAATGGATCCGTCGGGAGCCATCACAACGCCAAACGGCTGCCGAGACTCGACGTTAGGCTTGACGGAATCAGGGGCCTTCACAGTCCCATTGGCCCAGCCGGGATATCCAGGGCTGCTTCCCCAGTATTGCGCCGTAATACCATAAAGATTGCCAACCACACCGCTACCGGATGCCACCGTCTTTACTCGATTGTTGCCAAAGTCGCTGACGATCAGCGTTCCATCGCCGGCTTCGGCCACGCACATTGGCTGGTTGAATTTGGCGGTGTTGGACGAAGTCAAGATAGTATATTGGGGGTATAACTGTTAGTAATAAAATCGCCGACGCCGTGAAAACCGGCATTGGTGGTGACCAATCCGGTGGCCGGATTGATGATATAAATCCCGTTTCGGCCGGCATCGCAGGCGGCCACCAAACCGTTGTGCTTGACCGTGATGCCCTGCAAGGAAGTTCCCGTGTTGGGGATGGTGGCGATGATGGTCTGAACGTTGCTGAAGGCGGCGATCCGGATCAACTTATTGCTTTGCACCGTCACATAGATATTGTCGGCAATGTCCAGCGCCATGCCGGTGGCATGATTCAGATTAAGGGCATTGGTAATAACTTCGCCATAAGATGGGGAATAAATGTTGCAGTCAAAGGTGTAAATCGAACCGTTGGTGTTGAGCACATAGACGTCGTCATAAGCATCAGCGGCCACCGCTATAGGCTTGTTGATCAAATTGGTATAGGTGACAATAAGATCACCGGTTTGTCCGCCGACTAGATCCACCACCCGGATGCGGCTGTTGTCCCGATCAGCCACCAATAGTTCCGTGCCGCTGCTATCCAATGCCAGCCCGGATGGCGTGTGGAATTTGGCGTACAAAGTAGTCCCGTCGTTATAGCCGTAATAAGGAGCCGTTGGAGAACCGCCGCCGAGCGCCAGCACGGTGACCTGTGCGTTAGCATTGCGGCCAACCAGTAATAGCATCACGGTGGCCACGACCGCAGGGAACTGCCAGACCGCCATCAGTTGACTTATGGCGATCCACGCTTTGAGAGTCTTGGTTTTCATAAGTCTAACGGTTTGGTAATAGCACTCGGCGCTGACATTGCATTAATAATTATTGTTGACCGGACTGATCGTCCGGGCCTTGAATTCATCCGGTATCGGTGCCGGATTGCTCCAGTCGGTTTCCGGTTCAGCCCCATCCCATGGCTTATGCGGGTTCATCGGCGACCGCATCGTGGTGGGTTTTGATTGCAGGAATTTGGTGGTGGTCGGCTGGAAGTCCGTATCCCGGACAATGGTGGGCGTCAGGAAAATGACCAGGTTGTCCTTGGACATGGAATTTGCTTGGCTCTTGAATGCCCAGCCCAATCCCGGAATGTCGCCCAGAAACGGCACCTTGCTGTAAGTGGCATTGGGGCTGTCCTGCACCAACCCGCCCATGACCAGCGTGTTGCCGTTGGGGATCATGACCTGGGATTCGATCCGGCGCCGGTCAAACTCCGGCACAGGAAAAGATGTGCTGGCATTGCCGTTGCCGCCGGACACGGTGACAGTGATATCACCAAAATGACTGGAAACCTCCGGAATCACCCGCAGCCAGATGTAATCATTGGCCGAAATCCGCGGCGTCACCTCCAGAATCGTGCCAATGTTTGAATAGGTGATGGAAGAACTGCCGGAATTATTCGCCGTGCCGCCGGTGAGGTTCAGGATGGGATAGGTGCGGACAACTTCGATGTGGGCGGTTTGGTTATCCAAGGTGACCACGCGCGGAGTGGAAATCACCTGCGCGTCATAAGAGGCATTCAGGAATGAAATGACGGCCTTCACGCCATCGGCGGTGAGAAAACCGGTGGTGGGAATCAAGCCGCTGACGGTGCTGGCCGAAAGGCCGCCGTTGCCTTGAATCAAATTTAGAATCGTGCTTTGGCTGACTGCGGGCGTAGTTGTGGTGCTTACGCCATTGGGATCGGTAGTCGTGACCGGGGTGCCGGGAGAGGTGATAGTGGTATTGCCCGACAAAGCGCCATTGCCGAAGGTGACATTTTGGGCGCTCAAGGTGGAACTCCAGTCAACGCCGCGCTTGCTGCTCGGCGTACTGGAGATTTGAATCAACTTGGTTTCGATAAGCACCTGCTTGGTCTGCTTGTCCAGTTGGGCGACCAAGGTGTCCACGGCCTGCTGTTCCGGGTCGGTGGCCACAATCAGCAACTGGCTGGTGCGGTTGTCGGGGATGACGCGGCTGCGCTTGTCGCCGAGCACCGATTGCACGGCATCCACCATGTTGGAGACGCTGGCATATTGCAACTGCACCACGCGGGTGATGAGCGCCGGCGGGGCCAGCGGATCTTTCAGAGCCACCCGGTCAATGCCGGTTTTTTTGTCCACCACCAGTTGCAGCCCGTAATTGTCCAACAGCGCCAGCAGCGCGCTTTCCGCCGTGATGTTTTCCCAGCGGATGGACAGGCTCGGTTCAACTCTGATCTGGCCGTTTTGATCCGGCTGGCCGTAACCGATCTTGGGATCCATCATGTAATTGATGCCAGCCTGCCGCGCCAGATTCTCAATGGCGGTGGTGATGGGCACGTCAGAAAATTGAATCAGCGGAATGCTCGCTACGGCGGCGACCACATTGGTGTCGCTGGCGGCGGGCACGCTGTTGCTGGTGACGGTGACGGCGGCAGCAGCGTTAGTGTCAACCACCAGCACGGGCGCATTGGTGACGACGACCACGCTGTTGGTCGTCGAACTGGCGGCGGCGGCCGTGTTGGTGTTGTCCACCGGCAAGGCGGGCGTGGTGGCGTTGGTCTGCGCGCGGGCGATCAACACGCTGGCCAGGCCGGCGAGCAGGATATTATAGGCGATTTTTTTCATGGCTGATTTGGTTTGGTCTGGTGCGGCTCCTCGAAAAAATTGTGCGGTCTGGCGGGTTTGATGACAAATGATTTTTTATTTGGCGTCAATGTTCAATTCGCGTTTTGACCCGTTAACATCGATCACCACGACGCCGGCTTTGATGTCGGTGCAGCGCAGATGAACCCGGCCGCTCGGGGTGAGCACGTCGCCTTCGTCACCAATGCCAAAGGTGTGATTATTGATAATTGCCATCGCCCGCCCGTTTTCGATGGAAATGCCTTTGACGCTGAATGAGTTCACATCCACCGTTCGTTTCGCCGCCACTGCGTCTTCGTAGGGATGGGTGGATTCGGGATAAAACGGGTCGCGGCCTTCGCGGGCGCTGGTCGGCATCACAAAAATGGACCGGGGCGCGGCCGGTTTGGCGGCCGCAGGCGATTCAGCCCGGACCGACGGCCCGGCCGCCGCCAGCGAAATCACCAATAATTTTTTCAATAATGCGTTCACAGGCGTTTAATTGCTGGGTTTGACCAGCGTGATGATGTCCATCCGGAAATTGAGCCGTTCGCCGTTGGCGGACATGCTGCCGGGGGCGTCGGCGGACAGGTTGACCACGCGGCAATGCGGAAATTTGTTTTCAAAATCGGCGATGAATTTTCCCAAGTCATGATAATAAGCCACCCCGGTGAGGGTGAACCGCATTTGTTTGTAGGGAAAATTGCCAAACAAGTCGCAGTCACTCTGCGCCGGCTGGCCGATGGCGGGAATGTCCACTCGGTAAGTGGCCTTGAAGGCCCGAATCGTGTCATAGGTCCATTGATAAAGGTCGCCCGAGGCCACATCCTTCTCGGCCACGTTCAATTGATCCGTCAGATCTTTCAAGGCGCTGCTGGTGGCCTCCATCTGCTTGATGGCGGCTTTGAACTGCTGAAGCTGAATCTGCTTGGCTTTGATGTCCGATCCGAGCTGGTAATTGTGTTCGTTCTGCGGGCGGATCAGCATGAAATAGACGAGGCTGATCAGGCCGATCGTGGCGACGATCACCATGATCAACTGGTTCCGTTTGGCTGGTGGCAGGCGTTTCATGGCGTCTTGTCAAGGAATCGGCATTCCAGGGTGAATAGCACAAACGGTTTGCTGTCCGCCGGGGATTGGAGCGAGGACAGATTGGCGAGCCGGATGCCGCTGGCGGAATCTATGTTCGGTTTGAAAAAATCCTGCCGGAGCAGCGCATCCTTGAAATGGTTCACCTGATCACCGGGATTGGGACTGAAGTCCTTGGCATCCAAGGTCAGCATGATGTGTTCGGTAATGGTCGGCGGCGAGCCGGGAATCTTGCCGTTGGCGGTGGTCTTGGCCGGCGTGCCGGGCGTGACAGAGTAACTTTGATCCAGTCGCAGCCGGTTCAGTTGCACGTTGGGGACATATGTCGTTTGCAAGGCGTTCATGAAATTACCCTGCAAAAAACGGGCGGCGCTCAAACGATCCAAGGCATCCATCCGCTGCTGCGTTTCAGAAATCTTTTTCAGGTTGTTTTGCACCTGCGCGTAATCATTGGTATGCGCCTGGATTTCCGTTTCAATCTGGCTCAAACCGTTTTTCTCGATCATGTATTCCAGCCAGGCGGAGCTGAACCATACCAGCGAAAGCGCCACCAGAAACGCGCCGATGAAGATCGCGCGCTTCACCGGGTCGCGCCGGCGCAAATCCTCTTCCGCAATCGCGTCGGCCAGTAAATTGATTCGTATGGGCATAGTCTTAAAAAGCCGCCAGCGCGGCTCCAATGGCTACCGTCAGTTGCGATCCAATATGATCCACCTCCACCGCCTGCTGGCCCGGCAGCGCCAGTTGCAGAAAGCCCGTGGGGTTCCAGGTCTTGCATTCCAGCAGCAGCTCGGAATGGAGCATCTGCGAAATCATCTCGGAGCGGGCTGACGCGCCGCTCAAATAAACTTGCGACACCGGGCGGTCCTGCTGGTGCTCGAAAAAGTCCAGCGAAGCCCGGATTTCGCGGCCCAGCGGAATCACCTGCATCTGCAACGCCGACTCCACCTCCGGAGCCATGCCCACCTTGATGCCCTCGGCCTCGGCATAACTGATGCCCATGCTTTCCGCCAGCCCGGCGGTCAGTTTGTCGCCGCCGATATTGACCGTGCGGGTCAGGGCCAGTTCGCCCCGATCCAACACGCACACAAAAGTATGTTTGAAACCGATGTCCACCAGCGCCACGGTTTCCTTTTCAAATATTTCCGGCAGCGCCTGCTCAAAAGTGTTAATCGGCCCGACCATGCCCGGCACCAGGCACTCCGCCGACAACCCGGCCAACTGGATCGCGTGCATGAAATCAGTCACCAATTGCTGCTTGGCCGCCGCCGCCAGAACCTTGAGCTTGGGGGCGCCGCCGGGACTTTTCTCGCCGGGCGACGACAACCGCGGCGGGATGATGTAGCAGTCAAAAACATGGTTGGGCAAATCCTGCTGGAGATAGTTCTTGTGATTCACTTTCAGAATCTGCCGCATTTCTTCCAGCGGAATCTGCGGCAGCTCGATCTGCCGCACCATCGCATCCTCCAGCCCGACAGCGACGGTGATATACTTGGTGGTGTTGCCCAGCGCCTCGGCCACCGAGCGCAGGTGGTCGCCGAGCTGTTCCGGGGAAATTCTTTTCTCGAAGATCGGCGCGTCCAGCAGCGCATAGCGCGTCAGCGCGAGAATCTCGCCCCGGCGTTCAAATAAAACCGCCTTCGTGGTGCGGCTGCCCAGATCAACCGCGATCATTTGGGCGCGTTTTTTCCTTGAGGCGCCGTTGAGGAATGGCAGTGGCAAAGCCATGGGCTTTTTCTTATATCTTGGTTTTTTCCGAAAGCAAGCTGCAATTATTGCCGCCTGCAAAATTTTCCGTCCCGTACTTTTAGCAGTTGCCGCGCCAAACCACACGACCAAACTAAAAATATAAATCGCCGAGCCTTTTTGTCCGAACTTCAACCGTTCCTGTCCTGAAATTGGCTGCCGCTCAAGCCATTTCCTCCGCCCGCTGTCTTGCCATGTCCAGAAACGCATCCAGCAGCGGCGTGGTTTTCCCGCGCCACAAGGCGCCAATCACTGCCGCCGGAAAATCCGGCAGCGGCAGCGCGCGCACATTTTTGGCCAGCGGCTGGCCCGGCACCTGCACCGCCACGCCAATGCCCAGCCCGCTCGCGACATAGCTCTCCACCAAATCCGCCGAACTCGCCTCGATGGACGGGAACCATTCCACGTCCAGCTCCGCCAGCCGGGCCTGAAAGTTTTTTGTCATCGTCTCGTGCGCCGGCAGGCAGATCAGCGGCTGGTCAATCTTGTCCAGCTTCCACAGCTCCGCCGCCGACTTCAGCCGCGACGACTTTTCCACCAGCAACACCAGCGGCAGCTCCAGCAGCACCAGCGATTGAAACCCCGCCGGCGGCTTGCGCTCAATCATCGTCAGCACCAGATCCACTTCGTCATTCGCCAGCAGCGTTTCCAACTGCGCCGGGAAACCTTCGCACAACCGGATTTTCAGGCCGGGAAATTTTTTGCGCACGCCCGTCAGCAACTGCGGCATATGGTCGCGCAGCACAATCGTCGAGGCGCCGATCCGGAAATGCCGCGCCTCGCCACCCTGGAGTTCGCCGGCGATCTTGTCGAGATTGGCGAAAAAAGGCTGCACAAACGCAAATAGCTTTTCGCCCTCCGCCGTCAGCACAAACGGCCGCCGGTGAAACAGCGTCACGCCGAGGAATTCCTCAAGCTGCGCCACCTGCGCGCTCACCGCCGGCTGCTGGATGCCATAGGGAATGTTCCGCACCGCCGGCATGATGCCGCCGTGCCTGGCGACGTAATAAAACAATTCAAGGTGATGGACATTCATAAACCAGATTCAGCATTGCCGCCGCCACTTTTAATCACCCGCCGCCCGGAAGCAAGCCGGGATAATGTCACCCTTGCGGTCAAAACCGGCTGACGAGCCGGACTTGGTCGCCGCCCTGACCGGAAGCGAACTGCGCCTGAAAAGTGAAAACGTCATCCACCCTGCGCCGGGTGAACCTGAACCGGCACACCTAACGGCAATACGACCCCATTGGCGAACAGTTAAATAATCGTCCTCGATTACGCCTCGGCTTTATTGAGACACGTATAATAGGGTGCCCCCAGTTGGCAGGGTTTTATTAGCACCCCGCTTCAGCGGGGTGTTTAAAGCGGCGTGGCAGAAAGCCGTTTCAACGGCTTGCCGGACGTGGGAAAAACCGTTGAAACGGTTGGTTGAGGTGGACCCCAAGAACTGGACCACAAGTTAAGATGGACTTTCGGTGGTCTGCTGGAGAAAAGAAAGCAGACTATGAAAGCAAAACGGAAACGGCATAGTGCGGCCTTCAAGGCCAAGGTGGGAT